>Ga0114975_10000013_pt1 | contig 120130 bp, 123 predicted proteins | sample S_130626_EF_Meta_FD_87031 | JGI IMG/M metagenome (GOLD analysis project Ga0114975, IMG submission 87031) | Freshwater microbial communities from Lake Simoncouche, Canada to study carbon cycling - S_130626_EF_MetaG | ecosystem: Environmental > Aquatic > Freshwater > Lake | place: Lake...
AGTCGTAGTAGTTCCTCCACTTGCAGTAGTCGTACTAGTTGTAGGAGCTGCAGTAGTAGTCGTAGTAGTTCCTCCACTTGCAGTAGTCGTACTAGTTGTAGGAGCTGCAGTAGTAGTCGTAGTTGGAGCAGCAGTAGTGGTTGTAGTTGGAGCAGCAGTTGTAGTAGTGGTAGTTGGTATTGCTGAGTCTACTGGTACTAAATAAAATTCGCTAAAGCTACATACCTCTGCGTAAATTGTACGAGTTGAATAATTTGGTGCATACGGCCCAGTTAAAATAGTAACATCTGTGTAAACTCCACTAATATCTTTAAAGATTCTAACTGAATCAAATTCAGTTTCATCCATTGTTTGAGGTAATCCAAATCCAATAATTGCGCAACCTGAACATCCGGTAGAAATATCAAACGCCAGAACTGAATTAGTTAAAAAATATCCATATGGTAAATCAATTCCCTCCGGTTCAATTGTTGGAATTGGTAAAGTACAAACAGTAATTGGACAACTAGTCGCAGCCGGATTCTCCAAGATAAAATCAACTCCGAGCTGTGGAAATACTGATTCAGTATTGCCAGCAGTTAAGATATTAGTTATACAAATAGTTCCATTTGCTCCAGCGCAATTTGTATCAACGGTTGAATACATTAAGGTAACAAAATCTCCACCATCTAATCCATAGCCAGAGGTAGTTGTATTCCAGTATAATTCGTCAGTCACATCAACTTGAGCATAAATAGTTGCAGTAATTCCACCGTCTTTACTAAAATACGCACTGGCACTATTATCTCCGTCTCCAATGGTTATTTGATGACCATTAACAAATAATAAGTACGAGGTTGTTGGAATTGGTGCAGGTATTGGTAATAGTCCAGGTGATAATAATTCTCCATCTCCAGATATTACATTTGGAGTAACTGACCTAGTAACCGATGCTGTACATGTACCATTGCCGGATCCACCGCCACAACTAAGTAAACACCAACCAGTTGATTGTAAATATCCGTAAAAACCTTCAACTCTTCCGTTTTGAGCAGTAATATAAACAATTTCTCCAGGAACCGCAGTTGGTGGAAGTACTCCATACACCTTAAGTCTAAGGCGCTTTCCTTCAAGCACATCGTCAACTACAACATTCTTTGCATTAATTGCACCAGTTGGATACATTTTTATTACTTCAGGATAGCTGCCATTTTGCTGTTGAGCTCCATATACAGTTAAACCGTTTCTGATAATGATTGAATTGGTTGAGATTCCTTGAATATCAACTGAGATTTCACCATTAAGCTGAGAATAATTAATTGAGGTTAAAAATTCGTCAATTGCTGATTTAATTGTGCTAAAGTTGAAATTAGACAAATCAATGATGGTATTTAAACTTGAACCATTGATTGATTTAATACTTGAGATTTTTAGTTGTACTGCCATTGTTGGTTAAAGGATTTCAGTTATTTATTAACTTTCAGATCCATTCATTATTTTATTTGATTTTTACTGCCTTTTGCACTACCTGACAGAATTTCGGTTTTATTATCAACTTTTGAATCAAGTGCAATAATTCCTGATCTAACAATACATTCATTTAAGTCTGCATAGATAATTGTTTCCGGCGAACTCTTAATATAGCTTAAGTCAATTCGGTTATAACAGCCTCTCTCAAATAAACAGTCATCTAAATGACAATATCGAATATCATTACCGGTTAGGATTCTACATTCAGTGATATGTGATGATCTAACTTTGCAACCATATAGAGTACAGTTAGAAATTTCAGCTTCAATTTTGCAATTGATAATATCAATGTCACTAATTCCAAATCCTTCTTCTAATTTAGACTCTTTTAATTGAACTCGCTTATTTTGAGTATCATAATTTACTTGACCCTTTTTAATTTTGCCAAAAGTAATTAAGTCAAATAGTTTTTCACGAAGATTTAGATAATTTGATTCAATAATTCGCGGATCGTTTCTTAAGTCAATGAATAATTCTATTTCTGGAAAATTCTTTTTGAAATTTTCATAAGTTTTAATAGCTAAGGTATTTTCTCTCTGCTTTTTCATCACTTCATAAACTTTCTTTTGTTCATCAATTGAATATGAGTGATTTACTTGAAGAGTATTGTATAGAGATTCAGCAATATAATTAATTAATTCAGTTGCACTTGCTCTTTTTAATTGATAGTCAATTCCGCCGGCGTATCTAATTTCTAAATAACCTTTATTTAACTTTTCAAAATTTAAACCAAAATACTTTGATTGAGGATATGAAAAATCAAGTGGACTGTTTGGTCGGGCATAGTCAATTGAGGTCTCAGCTAGGAATTTAGTTTTAGGGTAAATATTGCTAACTGAATTCTTGTAAATTTTTTGAATTCTTGATTTAGCGGATGGCCATAATTCAAATATTTTCTCTTCATTAAGACCTAGAATATACTTAAATACATTTAGATTTTGCAGACGTTCATTTAGTCCAAGATCAAATTCGTTTAATGACATGTTTATGTGTAACCCAGTTCGTTCAGTGGTAAATCCATTTTCATCAATGAAATTTAAGACTTTATATAATACATGGATTGCCTCATTATATGGCATTACGCCAGTAATTAGCTCGTTCATTTTAAATCCACCTGAAAAATCAGGTTCAATTTTAAAAGTATCATAGCTTACTGGAATATCTGAACCATATTCATTAGTACTAATTACTTTTTTACCTAAAATGGTTGTTAATTTCTCAGCTAAATCAGCACGCAAAATTGGAGAAAAGAATTCAAATTCAAATCCTAATTTTACGTTATCAAATAGTGAGCTTTTTGTTAAATCTTTATACATATATGTGTTAGCTATTTATTGCAATGAATGGTACATTTAATTTAGGTCGGGCATTATCAATTAGTTCAAGTAAAGACTCATCTCTTATGAATAATTGACTTACTATAAATTCATGATCTTCTGGCTGAACCATTGTATTAAACAATCGGATATTTGCAATTGAATAATTGGCAGACGGTAGTGCCCAATTTTGGTCAGTCACAAATGTAAAGTTTCCAGGATTAGCAGACCCAGAGTATACGCTAACTAGGCTGTTAAAATTCTTGATATTTGCTGGATCCTGACCAAATGAATATAGGTTAAGTTGTAATTGCCCATATTGAGATGATACTGGCACAATTAATGAATACCATTTATCATATTCCAAATCACCAATTACAAAAGGATATGAGGTACCATTAATTTGTACATAGAAGGTTGAATATGGTGTTCCACTATTATCTACGAGTGAACAGGTTACTCTCAATCCTATACCTAATAAGTTATCATATCCATCCAATATTCGGATATCCTGGGTGCCCTTATTAAATTTAATTAAGGCACTAAATGTCATATTTGGAGTATTACCAGTTGAGGCAACTGCTTTATATACAACTGCATGATCAGACTGTTTAAATTGAAGAGATCCGCTTGAGTTAACAGTAATTGATTGGCGTTTGGTTGGATTTAGTGCTAAATTTTTATAACCTTCAACTACCACATATTTACCAAGAGCAGTGTACGAATCTTTAGGCCCATCCATTTTAATCGTTGCTTGGCTTGACGCTCCAATATTTGTATCGCCAGTATTTAGTTGGCGACGTTGCCATGCACTAAATATAGGACTACCTTCATATGCATAAACTGAATATGGAGCGGTTGGCGTTAAGTATTGATCCTCTGAATTTCCATTTGAGGCAATTACATAATTTGCAATTACTTGTTTTACACCACTCATATCATAGTAGTATTCAATTAATGGAGCATAGTTAAAAGTATGATCTAAAATTCGGTTAATTAGGTCAGGATGCAATGACCTACGAGTTTCATCAAACCTATTGGAAATTGTTTTATATTGTTGTTTATCAAGAGCATCTTTTTTCTGAACCTCTGCCTGTTTACCAAAAAGCTGATCACTAGAAATAATAATATTGTCTAGGAATTTGCGATCAACTGCTTTCATTACCATATCAATATTTGGATGAAATTTAGTTAACTGTATTTTCCAATACAAAGGCTCCATCATAAATCCACGATACAGATAAGAACCTTGAATTTCATACATGCGATTAGTTAATGGAAAGTACATGTAATCTCTTTTTCGAGGTTGAGTACCTGGTCCAAATATTGACTGAAAATAAACATGATCAATATGAATTTCAAATGGAACTTCAAAATCAATTCCAAATTCAGTAAATTGAGGCTTATTATCTGGAAAAGTATTATTGGGTACAACAACCTTTACGCATTTACGATCAACTGTTTCAAATAGAGTCCATTCCTTAAATATAAAATCTCCGCCTGTACGATCAGGTTCAGTTTTAAAATAGACAACTTCATGTCCAAAGATTTTGGTAGTTTGATAACTTAATTCTCTGGCAATTCCAATTGCGGTTCCAACTTCATATGGTTTAAATGAGGCTTCCCTTTCAGCAACAATGGCTGGGCAGCGTTCAGATGAGCAATAGACAGTTGGCGTATATAATGATTCAGAAATCTTGGTGCTCTGAATATTAAATTTTACAAAATTGACCTTTAATTCGGTAGTTAATGGATTGTAGGTAGTATCATCATATTCGTATTTGACTTCAAAAAATACGTCAGCTTCATTAAATAACAGGTCTTCGATATTACTTAAATCGGTTGGATCAAGGTCATACCATAATGACCAATTTCCCATATCAAAGGAATATCTAAACTTACGAATTATATTTTGAGGTAATGCTGTTCCCAAATCAATAGATTCACTAAAGTCTACAATTTTCACAGCTCCAGGGACAGGTTCAGCTGCAGAAAAAATTCGATAATTCTTACTGTAGGTGACCGAGTTCTTATCTGGCTCCGGAATGATCTTGTAGGATACTACTTGCATTAATTTGGTCTTTTTGTTATTTATCGCAGAGTATTACGTCTTTACCCAAAATAAATAATAAGAAAACCGGGGTACCTATGAAACCTCTAAACCCCAAGCTTGTACTAGACCCGATGTGGCTATGTCAAGCGAATTTTGTTGATCTGGAATACTATACATACGTCTTACTGGACGCACAGAAAAAGTATCTCACTAATTTACAGAATGACTTTCTGAACTTTTACGAAATTGTTTTCCATTACCTAAATATTAATACAATAATCGCAGATAAAAAGGTCTACGATTCACATTTGAATGCGGTTAGAGCTCACTCCAATTTAACGAATGTGGTAACTCAACTTGCGCAATCGGATGACTCTAATGGTAAGGCAATCATGAAAATGGGATCTAAAATCCTATCTGAGGTAATGCAAAAATACTTAGAGAAACAGATTCCAGTTCTTGAAAATTTGCACTTTCATTTTAATAATACGAATATTCATAAACAGGAAAAGATCTATATTGTTTGTAAGTCTACTAAATTAGATCGTTATGAAATTTATACCCTAAATACAAAAAGTAATCGCAGCTTAGGTTATTCAATTAGCCGAAAGGCCGTATTGACTTTACCTGGACTTAAAAATAGCGAATTTAGGGACCGACTACTTACTGAAAAACCTGGTCTTAATGATTTTCAACCTGAAAAAAATGTTATTGTAGTTTCAGGTACAGATCATGTTGTTTTGTCTGATGGAATATCCTTAACTAAAGATATTATCCTACTAAATAAAATAATGAATCCAAGCCACGGCTTTGATGCAAATGTCTTACTAGACTGTAATCGGCTGCTTGAAAAAAAGAAGCCAATTCCATATAAGCTTAAAGTTTAATTTGCTGCAAAATAACTAATGGTAAAAGCGATTACAATTTCATTTCCATAACCGGGTGATCCGCCTGGGGCATTATTAATAGAAACTACTGGAGTATACGGATTTAGCTCATTACCGTTAATATACGATAATGACGCAATCGATAGAGTATTTGCGTCTCCGATTTGTGCAATTTCAATATTAGTAATGTCTGCAGTAGAACCTAGTGCAATCCCTCTAGCACTGATTGGGGAATCAGCTTTTGGGGTAAAAGGCAATTTAATACCTAAGTAACCTGAATATGGATCCTCACCATAGGTTGTACCAGGCCCGCCAATAAGGTCACCGCCTGGAGGATCACCTGCAGCTAAGTAAATAAAATCCATATTTATAGTATAGTTGATTGTACAAGTTACCAGATTTCCAACTTTAGTATAGCGATTATAGTTATAAGAGCCTAGCGCATTTGGAGTACCTGAAATATATCCGCCTACTACGTCAAGCCAACCGAAATAACTTTGAGAATTATCATACCAAGTTCTACGGATATACAACAAATCAGAATTACCAGTTCCTCCCCAAGTTCCCTCTTCATAATCATCAAGCGTATTTACATCAGCCGATGAAGCTTGTGTTGTTGGAAAAGGAATACCATGCACTAACCTGTCTCCACTAACTTTAATTGCATCGTTTAGTGCAATAAATTTACCTGATCCTGGTGAGCTTATTTGAATATCTCCATTTTGGGTAATGAGTCCGTAATTGTAACTGCTTGCGATAGTTTCAAGTAATGAGCTACCTGACTTAGCTAGAGTTATTGCAGCTCCATTAATTGTTACCGTTTTAATACCAGTAATTGTTTCGTACTTGTTGTAATTAATAGTTTCGTATGAATTTCCATTAACTGACTCAACTTTATTAAAAGGTGAGGTAATTAACAAACATGGATCTCCGGAAAAAATAGTTGTATCTATTTCAAGAGTTGCAAAATCTGTTCCGTTTTTTAATTCAAACTTAATTCCATCAAATGAAAATTTTGTAATTCCACTAGATGCATCAAGTTTAGCTTTAGTTGCATCACTAGGATCAAATCCAAATCCAATATACCCAGAACCTCCACCTCCATCTAGCGCTCCACGTTTTAATAATAAACCATCAACACTAACTCCACTACTACTTTCATTAACTGCTAATAAATTTGAATTGGTTAATTTAAGTTCAAATGTTTGGCCTGAGGCTTGAGTGGTTGCAATTTTATTGATTTTCCAAATTTGCTCACTATTTCTTCTTGGAGAAAATGATTCAGCGGTAGTTCCGCCAGCTGAAGAAAGGTCGTATTCTGCTCTTAGGTAATAGGTGCCAGGATAAGCCTCATTTCCACTATAACTTCCTACTCGATATTTCTTAACTTTTAAATTTTCAAAACTTGGACTAATTACATAAGTTACACCAGATATTCCGCTATATGCAGTAGGCAATGCATCGACTGATCCTAGTTCAAGTTGATGTCGATATCCTTTACTTGTACTTGCAAATTCTTTTGCTTGAGTTGCATCACTTCCAAATACTGAATATAATGATAAATTTGCAGTTGCTGGAAATATTTTTTCAGCAGTTGAAGGATAGGTTAAAATAGTTTGATTTCCAGTACCATAACTAGTAAGGTCCTTTGGATTATTATTATCTACATCTAGCGTAGTATCGCACAATTTAAAAGTATATGCATCAATGTATAATACATAGTAGCCTGAGTAATTAGATAAACCTCCAATAACGGTGCCGGTTCCAGCAGAATAAGTTACATATTGCTTATTAACTAATCCATGGCCTGATACGTTTAATGCTGTAATTACATTAGTTGTAAGATTAACACCTCCACTAGTTGAATCAAATGGAACTGTACTTGAGCCATTTGAGCTAATTACAATATTACCTGAACCATTTATAATTACGGAACTTGTATTAAGCTCATTAAAATTATAGAGAACCGTTTGGTTATTTGTACCTAATCCAGGAGTTTGATAATTCGGAGCAGGACTACTTGCATTAGTTAAATCCAAACCTGACGTAATTCTAGGTTTAATTATTCTAGAAGTTCCAGTTAGTTTAACAAATGGCGAAGCATTTGACCCAAGTGCACTTAATACGAGTGAATTAAAATCAGTTAGCTTTTCCCAACCAGTACCTGACTCTATTTTTCGAATAATAGAGTCAGCCGTAATTAATAGATCGCCAGTAACCATGCCAGTTGGAGGACTAGTTGGAGCAGTGGTTGAAATTGGGGTTAATCCAAAAATAACCGTACCAATCGGGCCTTGAGGTCCATCTGGCCCAATTGGACCCGGAGGACCTTGTATACCAGGGTCACCAGTTAGCCCAGTTTGTCCAAAACCAAGTGCAATTAGTTGATTAAAGTTAAAATTTACTTTGCTAGAGACGTCAATTTGACTATCTGTTGAGAATATTTCCTTAAGGTTTATGACTACTGACATTAAATGAATTTAATTTTTATTTTTGGAACCAATTTAACTCCAGTATTAGGTTTTAATAGGATAGAACCTTCTACCACGCTTGATTTGGTATTATTTATTCTAATATTCTTGATTAGGTCATAGCCTAAGTTATTAAGCGAATTGTAACCAACTTGTGTAAATTCAACTAGGTTACCCTGAATCGTTCTGTCATCTAATTCATAGAATTCAAATGAATCTATTCTATATAGTTTAATTAAATTAAGTAGACAATATTGAGAAAGAAATTCCTCAAAGGTTAATTCTCCTAAAAAGTCAGGGTCTGATATAATTTGGGAACCATCATCATATTTAAAAAACTTTTGGAATTCTGCCCTAAGCCCATTGTTTGATAGGTGCTTTGTAATTAAAGCTGACTTATTAATTTTGAATTTAACCTGCTCTGGATAATTTGCATATACTATATCAGCTTCAGTTGCTTGCGACGTATTAAATAAATTTTGACTAAGTTCAATTGATGTATAATCTTCAATTATAAATTCATTTGGAAGATTTAATAGCTTTGAAATAAATGAATAATCTTCAACTACTCGCTTACTGCCGGCAACTCCAATGGATTCACTTTTATTTAGCGATTCAAAATGATAATTATAATCCCAGCTTGATGACAGACTGTTAAAATTAGTACGGCTAATTGGAGTCTCATTAATTAAAGGATAGACTGCTGAGTAATTTCGACTATTTTCAAGAGCTAAAATATTTTGCCTAGAATACTTAACATATTCAAAATCTGGAATAATAAAAAAATTATCAATCTCTGGATCAAGGCAAATATTTGCTCCAGGTAAACTATTTGAATTTATTGAAAAATTATATTTAAAACCAGCAATAGGTTTGGTAATTATTTCATATTCAGCAGAATACCGGTTAATTTCATATGGTTTGGATGGAACCTCAGTTAATTCATAACCTGCAATTATATTAATTTTACCTTCAGTTACCTGGTCTGGCGTAATATTAATAATAGTAGATTTATTTACAGTATCGGCGTCAGCTATTTCAATAGATAGTGTTTTGTAACCACTTAGAATACCGTTAGTATATGATTCCCAACTTATAACACTTTGATTTTTATCAAGTAGCTGAAATAACTTTGCAAATGATAAGTTTTCAAATACTTTTTGAAAATAGTTAACACCTCCAAATATTTGAAAATGGTTTGCATCATTTGTCCAGTTAAAAGTAACTCCAGTAGGTAGGCCATTCTCAGTATATGAAAAATTAGAAGTATCACCTAAACTATTTGGAACTGGTTTAATTAAAGTTACTGGACTTGTGCCTATGGTAAAATTAATAATATTTTGAAATGCTCCATCTACTCCATCTTTAGTAAATGCTTGATCAATTAAGGTGGACAGGGTTAGAGGAGTCCCTAACGATCTTTGAACAAGTATGCTTTTTTCTCCAGGTTTAATAATATACAGTGGAGCAAAATTTGTACTAATTTGATTGATTTCAGAGTCAGCGGATACATCATAGCTTTCAAGACCTGTTAGTTTTTCAGTCTGTGCATAATCTGGTAATAATGATGGTGCTAAATGAATTCCACTAGCAGATAAGTCAATTCCCCTAGATAATTTAATTGTAGAATATGCTGACCTTTTATTATTATACTTTTTATTTTTTGCATAGTATAGGAATGAATGTGTTAAGTTTGAAACTTCATTTTGATCAAATTCAATTCGATAATCTCCAAACATTGAATCAAAATATGCAGTTGAATTCTCAACTGTAAAACTATACAGAGCTGGAGTATTTGAATTAGTATATTCTGGAATAAACCATTGAGTTTTAAATAGGAGCGGCTCAAAATTTGGAATATTATACGCTGGTCCTAAATCTCCAGAAACATAATTTATTTGAATATCGTAAACGCCAGAGGTATAACTATTGGTTGACGTTTTATCAAAAACAATTTCAGTATAATTTACACCATCTAGTGCAGATAGACTAAATCTAGGCGTTTGACCTACTGTATTAAATAGAATATCAAGCTTAGGCGACTGATCAATACTTATACTATCATTAAAATATTTATGGGTTGTATCTGAGTATGAGGTATTGTGAAATAGTATATTTTTCGTATTTAGATCAATTTGAGCAATTTGTCCTGGGCCTGGAATTGCCGGCACATAATTAGTTTGTTCATATATTTGGCCAGGGTTTATTGTACCCAAATCAGGATCTCCATTTTGCCAAGCATCTTCAAAATAGGCAGTAATTGTTGCGGCTTGATATGCACCGGATGATAAGAGTATGGTTGTTCCCTTTTGAACATTTGCGTATACTCTATTACCTAATTTATCGCCAGCTGCGATTTTATCTAGTTGAATTGCATTATATACATCTGAGCCAGGGGTTGCAATAATGGTAGATAGAATACCGTATTTAATATGAGCGACTTGGCCTAATGCCAATCCTGGAATTATTGATACGCCTGAGATTTGATTTTGATAATCAATTAATGAAGTTGGTGCTGAATACCCATTAACGTCACTACATAAATCAATAGTATATGAAATTGGTGCTGATTTAATAGTTCCATTAAATAAACTTGCTTGGCTAATTACACTTAAATCACTACCGTATCCTATTTCAAAAAGATTTGTATTCCAGTCAGTTAAAAAAATTGAATCATTTAATTGAGCTTTATACCCAAGGGCAAGTTCAATTAATAGGGTAATTGATTTTGAATTTGTATTTTCAATTACACGATATTTAACAGGTTGTTTAACCTCATTTGGATCTTCTTTAATTGGTTTTAATAGTGCAGTAAATTTATAATCTTCAAATCTAGTTGAATTTGAAACGGTGGTTTGGCTTGAAGTTAATTCATAAAATCTAAATAGAGAGCCCTTAAACACAGTTTCATACTGCTTAGTAAATTGATTTTTAGATAATAATGAATATCTGTATTGAGGTCTGCCTACTTGAACTCCATCTACTGTTGGAATATAGGTAAAATATTCATCGAAATAGCTGGCGGAACTTGTTAATTGATCAATTAGCATAGGTTGATCAAAATAATAAAAATTACTTCTAGCTAGTGAAACGTCTTTGGTATATCCAAAATTAGATTCAATATAAAACCACTCATGTGTTAATTTTTCAGGAGTGGTTGAGGTCTCTCTATGAGACGGCCCGAAATTATCTTTTCCAAAAACAATATCAGAATTTAATCGATACGGGTTATCTCTAGAGTCAGTAGAGTCAGTAATTCCCCATTTGGTAATATATGGAATTACTCTGCCGTCTATTGCAAAATCCTTTGTATAATTTTCTAAATACGCATGGTATTCACTAGATAAATTGCCCTGTAAAAATTTATCCCTAACTTGGTAAGTTGGAGACTTCGATTCAATTGGCACGTGATCAGCTTTTATTGAAAAGGTACCTATGAAGTTTAAAGGATCTTGCGATTCATCAAAATATGGAATATCGAGTCGGTCTTTATAAATTGAACTATTTGGATCAACTGTAGTTCCTGGCATTTTTAAACCATATATCAAAATAGGTTTTCCGCTAGGCCCATTTGACTTAACATTATATTTAGATAAAGTTGAAGTATTTTGCCAAATTAAAGTAGATGGATCTGAATAATATATTCCGTTTATCTCAACGGTACCATCTCCAATTAGTTGATAGGTATATTTAGTAAAATCTAATAATAGAGTATTTTCTGGAATATAGAAATCTTTATAAAGGTCTAATAATAAATTTCTAGAATAGTCACTAGAATAAGTTGAAAAATTAAAATCCATTGTTTCAAATATAGACAGTACGCCAACTGATGGTTTGAAATTTTTTCTTATTTCAATTTTACCATGATCAACTCTCACGGTTTCATTATCAACTAATTGAATTGATGCTTTTGTTTTAAACTCACTGATTGCTTTTGCTTGGTCGGTTAATGAAAGGCCACTCTTAATTGAATCAGTTAAGTTACAGATTCTACTAATTTTTGACCAATTTTGATTTGTCTTTACCACAATATTGTCTAATTGTCCATCAAGCTTAGCAGCATTACCCAATGCAATAATTGGGTGAGGTCTATTTAGGAATCCTCCATCTGCAAAAACTAAATCACTAGTAATTTTGTCATTTATTTTGAACTTAGGCAGAGCGGACACAGCTTCTAGCGATCTAACTTTTAATACGCCAAATGTATTTCCATAACTTTGAGTTTGAATAAATGCATGGTTATTCATGCGTATTCCAATAATTGAAGAATCCTTAAGTTCACTTACAATATCAGTGATTGCTTGAGTAATTTGGTCTAAATCTTTATCTGCATTAACATATATTAAAGATTCGCCAGTTGACAAATACGATAGTGAATAGCTTTCGTTATCCATAAAATAACCAGAGACAAAAACAAGTTCATCATATTTTCCACCGTTATCAGTTATACTAAAGGCTGATCCACTTGGATGATATATTCGTAATTTATCTAAGTGTTGTGGAGTATTAAAAACTTGAATAAGAACAGTAGACTTAGTATCAAGTTTCGATAAGTCAGAGATTTCTTGAGTAATTAAGCTAGTTGGACCAAATGCTAAACCTAAGTCAAATTGATTATCGTCTAATTGGAAATCAACGATTGTATCTGACTGATTCCAAGATAGAGGTTTAATTAAATGAATTTGATTATTTTTAGTTTTTAAATATGGAAAAAATAAAGTATCAGTGCTGGTACGATTAAAATAAAGGTCAGATAGATTTTGTGATAGTCCATGACCTCTTAACTTAACACCAGTTGAATTAGTTAAAGTAAATGAAATATCGTCTGACTGTATAAAATTAGTTGAAAAAGTTTGATCGTTATCTGCAGTATTTTGAGATAGACTTAATTCATACATTTTTGATAAATCAAATTCAAAAGTTTCAAGATCAATATCGTTACAGTAAACTCCGAAGTATCTATTAAATTCGTATGGATTTGCAGTAGCATCGTCAAATAAAAATTCTAAATTTAAAATCTTTGGATGCACAATATTATTTCGTTCAAAGCCTAAGGTTATAAATTGTTCAACTTTTAATAGAGGTAATGATCTGCTTAATACGCTACTAATTAATTCAGGTAGTTCAACATAGGTACCTGACGAAATTGAAGCCCCTCTATAAATTGAATATCCTCCATCTTTATAATTAACGTAAAGCGGATTTTGCGTAAACATTGGATTTTTTGAAATATTATGTATGTATTTTCCAAGTTTAGAAGATTCACTTAAATCAAATACTTTTATAATTTCAGCATTTGTAAATAGGTCAGTTGCAAATTTTTGAGTTGTTAGCTGTTCATTTATTTGCAATTCCCGACCTACGCCAGCTGTGTAATTAGACGCTCCGGGTATTTTAAAAATTACAAATTTTTCAGGAAGTACTTTATCTAAATAAACTGGTGCAAAATAAGTAAACTTCTCAGAATATTGTTTATCCATTAAGTATTTAGCGCCACTTGTGTATAGATCAAAATCATATTGATCTTTTAGGTCTTTAGCAACTGCGGTTAATCCAATAGTTGATCCTAATTGATATGAAATTGAGGTTGGAGTTCTACCATTATCGTAAAATCTATATAGATTAACTTCATGGTTAGAATTTTCAGAAATTGCAAATCTTTTATATTTTTGACTAGATAATTGAGAATTTGCATTAATTGAATTAAGCCATAAATCACCACCTGAATCAACTGTTAATTTTATATTAGTTGTTAATTTTGGGTTAGTTCTAAGTAATTGAAAACTAACATTTCTTTCAGCAATTCGAGTATATGTTAAATTTTGATTTATCACTATTTAGTTTTTATTTTAAGCAGAAGCACTAGTACCAATTGATGAAGCTGCTAGAGCACTAACTGGTGTAACAACTGCAGTTTCTTTTTCGTATTGAGTTCTAACTAAAATATCAAATGAAAATACTGAATTTAATGAGTAAATATCAATACCTATCTTTTTAGCATATCTTACATTTTTCAATCCAGCTGGAACAGCTGATCTCCACCCTCCTACGTATCCTAATTTATCAGATGCTCTAAATTGAAAAATTAATGGAATTTTAATAGCTGAGTCAGAGCCAAATTCCAACATTTTTTGAGAACCTGCTGGACTAAGGCCCTCTACTGAAATAGTTGTATGAGATTGCGGTGCAATATATAAATATGCTCCACATGTGTATTTTCCAACTAAAAATTCATCGTTAGTTACAAATCCCATTTTAATAGGATATTGATCTTCTCTCATATTAACAGCAGTTGTACCTAAAGTTACAGAAGCTGGTTTTACATAAATTGCTTGTTGATAATACTTAGCACCAAATATATTTTGAGATTCAGCCTCAGTTGTTTCAAAATGAATTGCATGGCTAAATGGTAAATATCTTTGAATTGTTTCTCCAGTTGAATACGCTGGCCTGGATATATTATATGTTGAGTTATTCCAGGTAATATTTGCTGAACCTCCAGCAATAATACTTGGGTGGCTTTTATGAATACAGAATTCGCTAACTTGGCCTCCACCTTGTGGAACGTTTGAGGTAACTATTCCATTCCAAATATTTGTATTTGTAACAGCCGCTGCCCCATATAATGGAGTTGCAGTAGTTGGATTAAATGGTAAATAGTGACCAGATGAATATGGAACTTTGGTAGAACTGATTGTTATACCAGCATACGTATAGTTGGAAGTTGATGCTGAATATACAGTACCAGAAGAATCACCATCGCCGTTTTGATTATCTCCAGCATATAGCGTATCAGCTAAAGTTACGCTCTTATATCTTGAGTAAATATACTGACTTTTAACTTGAGATGATTGATAACCGTCTTTTTGCACAAATCCACCAATACTTGAACTAACTGCATTATTGATAACTAATGGAGATCGATCGTATCTTAAATTAGCATGATAATTAACAGTTGGATTAATATAAGCATTTGTAATTGGTGCAATTTCAGCTAATCCACCGTTTAAGGTAGAAATTAATTGCAGTGGAGTCTGTGAGGTATTTTGTAATTGAATTAAATATTGAGTTGCTAGTACTCTACCGTGATTATATAACACTGGAACAACACTAGTGTCTTTAATTAAATCTTTATAATATCCAGCAAATAATTCTAATGATTGACCATTAGTAATAGTTTGTTGATTTCCTGATTGGTCTACTATACTTACTGATAGGGCACCAGCTCCAGTAGATAAAGCAGTCTGTACTGCACTAATTGAGTCAGAAATACTTTTAACCTTTGTATAAAGATCAACTACACTTCCATCACTAGAAAAAAAGCCACTAGCAATATCTTCAGATTTATGCGCAAAATATTTATCGCGAGTAGTAAATGAAGAACTTAAGTGAATATCTAAGCCCTTTGCATTTAATTCAGACTGAAAATTTATTCGAGTTTCGTCAGCAAATGCTTGCTGAGAGACAATTGTTGCGTCCTCAGCTGTTTCAATACCTGCTGGAAATTCTACTAGAATTGTGTCAGACCAATCTGATTCAACTGGTGAATCTGGCCAGCCAGCTTCAGATAAACTCTTTATTCTGATTTCAATAACTTCACCTTTTTTAATTGGAATATCTAATTGGTTTGAATTAACTACATTTGGATCAGAAATATTTTCGTCAGACCATTCGTAAAATCCAGTTAAGGTATTTAATTTTTTGGTTCTAGGCTTTGATAAAAATTCTGTCCATGGAGAAAATGCACCTGTTACTTTATTACCGGTTGCATCTACAAATTCTAATTGATCGGCTGTTTTTGAACTACCGGTTTTACTTAAGGTACGATAGGCTATTTTAAATTGAGCAACCTGTTGAACTCCATAAGCACTGGTAAGTGGTGCTGGGATTGCCCAAAAACCTCTAACTCTATAAATTGGATTAGTTATGAAACTTGGAGTTGATTTAATTGATGAAGTAATATCAGAAATTAAACTTTGTTGCGTATTAGTTAACGTTGACCTAGTATCAGAAAAAGTTGATAGATCCTTTTGTAATTTTAACCTTTGTGATTCATTTAAAGACGCATTAGTATTTAAGTTAGCTCTAGCTGCTGAAATTTGAGTATCTATTTCTCTAATTTGCGCAACTGCTTGTTCCTTTGCTGCAATCTTTTGTTTGATTGCTAGAGTATTATCAGCATCTTGAATATGCTGATCAATTTGAATAACTCTAAAATTATCGGCTGAAATTGCTACCCGATTTGGGGTTTCTCCAAGTGAAGATGGCATTTTCTTTTCCTTTGCATAACTTAAGAAAAGCATTCCAAAATCTGAAACATATGTTGTATAGAAATCGGTTAATGATAATTGATTACCATTATTCATGGTAATTTTTAATTCATTTGTAAATAGTCCAAAGCCTTTAGAATATTTGTCAGTGGTTACTGACAGCCTATTACTAATTGGGCGTAAGAAAATAAGGTTTCTTTCATTATAACCTAAATTTACTTGAATAATTGATTCTGTAGTTAATTTAGGTTTTATCCTTAGAACAGATCCTCTTGCTAGGCCGGCCGTTCCGAAAATTAAAGATAAAATTACCGTTTTTGAATTAGCATCAATTGTTTCAACTTTAAATTCTGAATTATCGGCTGAAAGTAATACATCTCCTTCCGCTAGTGATTTATCTACAGTAGTTGACCCTGAAATATTTGAATATCTTAAGGTATTCAATTTGTATCTGCGAATTGCATTTGTTAAAGTTTGACCACCAACTAGGGCAGTTGACGAATCTTCTAAAATCTCTAATATATCAAAGGTTCCTCTAACTGTATTTTTAGATGGAGGTAATTCAATCTCAGATTCATCTTCAAAATATTCAATTATTCGAGTGCCTAGATCTTTAATTACGTCTGTATATACTAAATCATTTTTGCCTTTATATGTTGCATCAAAATAGTCTAAATTAGCTTGAGTTTTACTTGTAATAATTAAGCGCTTAACCTCAAATTTATTAATGTCTGGGTCAGTTGTAATTGTAGAAGTATCTACATTAATATAGAGTAATGGATTTAAAAATGATTCAAAAAACCAATTTGTTTTATAATTAAAGTTCGCAGGTAAAGCAACTCCAGAATTACTAACATTTTCTAAATCAGAAATAACAGCGGATAAATCCTTTAATTCAAAGGTCCTTAAATTACCATTAGCATCTTTAACGCCTAATTGGTTAGCATTGCCGCTTAATAGATCATTAAATTTTTGCTCTATGCTATTAACGCGGCCGCTTAAGTAACCAAACGATGGTACTAGATATTTTGCTTGTGTTCCATCTTGTAGAGTTTGGTTAATTGTAACCGAGTCGGATTTCGTTGATAATATTAAAGAAAGTTTAAGTAAAAATTCTTGAAGATTATTAATATCGACGCCGAGCTCAGCTAAGTAATCGCTTAATGATGATTTGTCTGCTGCCATTTAGTTATCTTATTATTTTATCAACGCTGAACGTTAAAGTTTTAGCATTTGTACATATAATATCAATAATGGTTGTACCGGTTCTTCCATACGTTGTAGGAAAATCTGCTGCATTTAATTGTGCAATTATTGTATTATAAGACGTAAGCGAATTTGTTATATTTTGTGAATCTGTTTTTAGAGTAATTGTGTAAGAGCTTGGAATGATTTGGGAATCACAAACAATTCTTAGGGTTTGGCCAAGACTCCATGCATTGATTGAATCATCAACATAGAGAGTTAAATCTCTAGTTAGAGTAAATGGTATTGGATTACCTGAGCCATTTAATTTAAGATGGCGAATTTGGGTTCCACCAATTCCTAATTTTACATATTTTTCTCCTTGGACATTAACACTAAAGTCAACTTCGTTAATTACTGAATAATTCTGAACGCCTGATGCAAATACAATTTGACCTGGAATAGTTTTATCTAGAACCATGCCATATCCAGGTTTAAACGAATCGGTGTTATATTTTATCTGTAATGAAACGGTTCCACTTAATAGTTCATCGATTCTACTATTTACACTGTCAATTAACATCATTATTGAAGTAGCTTCAGCAAAGGCAGAAGTTGAGGCAGCAACGGTTGTTTCAAGACTACTAAGTCTATTAGAAATACTAGTTAAAGACGTTGTATTTAATAGAGCATCTTTTGCTAAATTAACGTCGGTTTTTAAAGATTCAAGTTCAAGTAGTTTATCATTAAATTTAGTTTGTAATGATCTCATTTGAGTTAGTACATCATAAAATAATTCTAATGCAACTGTGCTATAATCATTAACCGATTTTTCAACTGATACGTCCTCGATTGAAGTATCAAATTTTAAATTTACTTTAAAGGCAAATGCGTTTCCATTTGTTTTATTAATTGTATCTGGCTTATTCTTAGTTATCATCGGTATGATGTATTCACTACCACTTTGAACTACTTTATTTAAGAAATAAACTCCGTATAAATTGGTTACGGTAACTGGTTCTGTACCAGCAACTGCATTTGGTGATGGATCATATACATCATAATAAACCAAAATTGCATTAAATTCAAAATCACTATTTGTATAACTATCATTCAATTGAGCAAATGATTTAATATTGGTGTTTTGTTGAGCTAATAAGTAATTTGATAAATTAAAATCAATAGCCATACCGTCATGGGTAGATCTAATATATTCAACTGATCTAGATGACGCTGGGTAGTCTTTAAAAATTCTTTGGCTTTTAGGAGCAGAATTTAGTACTCCGCCATACGGTGTTCCAAAATATTCGGCTTTATCGGTATAGTATGCATTTTGAACAGAATGAGATCCCCACCAAAATCCAGTAGAAGTTGGCTGTACTGATAAATTATCTGAAATATAATTATCAACAATATTTGCATCTAGGTCATAGAATGCTTGTAAACTCATTCCAGCAAATGGATGAGTATCGTTATAGTGTCGGCCATTAAGATATTCAAGATCTAATGGATCGCCTGGAGTATTCACGATGATCATGTCTGGTCCGTAATTCTCATCAGGCTTTGATTCAAATAGAACGGTTGGTGTTGAACCGACATTTGTTGGTACATGTATATACAATTCGCTATATGAATTATCTTTACTACGAACTGAATTTACAACATCAATTTCCCCAATATATTTAACTACTCGGTTATACGTTGTAGAAGTAGGATCAAACCAATCTTCACTCCATCGACTTTGGCCAGCTGGTAAAGTTTGGATAACTTCAGTTGTGTTTGAATCTCTCCAACGAATTGCACCAGCCTCTTTTAACCATTTCCAAAATACTCTTTCAGATACATTTAATTTTTTCTCTCTCTTATACGAAGTTTGAGAAATTAGTAAACTTTCAAGATTAAGCGCATAGTTTTGAAAGCTATTTGCTAGGTTTAAATTTTCGTTATTTGATAAATTAGAAAGTACTGGAGTTTCGCCTTGTGCAAAAAACTGCATTTTATTATCAGTTGTCATAGTAGTTGGGATTCCAATTTCTGGAATACGCAACAGGGCAAATTTAGAAAATTTAAACTTATTTGTATTATTATTAAAGGTTAAACTTAAATCTTCAATAGAGCTCTGGAATGTATAAAACATTCCTTTTTGAGTCTGTATTGGTTTTATTAGTGGTGCAACTGCCATAGGTATTTAGTTAAATTAGTTTACTAGTGTAATATTATGTGATCCGGTAATAACAAAGCGAGCATCGGTAACTGTTCCAATTGCTGGTAAATTTTGGAATTTAGTTAACGTAACTGATGCTCCAAATTTTAAAAATCCACCAAGATCTGCTTGGATTGAAGTATTGTACATTTCAATATATTGATTAGCTAATGCAAAGGTTACCGCATTGGCAGAAGTAGCAGCAGTTGAATGAGTTCCACCATTTATTAAAACTTGGGTATTTGTTCCGTCAATATAGCCTGGAGCAATACGAATATCTCCCCAATCTGCTAGTGGTACTGAACTTACACCGCCTGAGTCTTTATAATCTTTAATTATAACAGTAAAACTTTGTCCTGGATTTGGGCGATTTGCTGCATCTTCCATTAGGAATAAGTAAACTGGTTTTCCACTAGGACTTGCATCTCCAGCTTGAAGGGTAAGATAAATGAATTGATTACTTGACTTACTTAAAACTAGAGTCTTATGATAGTATGTTGATTCAGCACTTAGTGTAATTAAATTAGGAACTGCTTCAGTATCAGTACTTTGAGTAACAGCTTGACCTAACAATAAGGTTTCTCCATAAAGTTGAGTTTTAGCAGGAGTTGATGTACTTGGAGAACCTACATAGAATCCATCATCTGCGAATAGGGCAACGTTTTGTAAATTAACCAATGACATACCTACCCCTAATTTCTTTACTGCCATTGCATTGCCAGTACCAGTCATATCAATTGATCCGCCAGCTTGAATAATAAGTTTATCAACTGAAAATATTGATTTTCCAGAAGATTTGGTTAAACTTCCAATTACATTGGTAGAATCCATAAAGGAGATACTATTTCCTAGGATTACGTTATTTGTTTTAACTTGGTTAAAGTAATTATCAACGCCAATGTATTTGTTTGTTAAGTCAAATTCAAAAGTATTGATTAAGTCTTCAACTTTACCCTTAACGACAGCAACGTTAGCGTTAACAATTAGTCGCATATCAGAAATAAAGGTTGTTTCCAATAAAGGTGTTGTGTTTAAATTTAGGTTAGTAAATGCCATTTTTTAAGTAATTTTTTGTCTTTTTTATTTATTAAGCAAATCGACGTGAACCGTATAATAGATTGCGGCGATTAAGCGTTCCTTCAAGGTATTTGATATAGTCCTTTATTCCATTTGCATGAATTGCATTAAAATTAGTGACCAGTGTATACTCGTTGTTATTAATGTCTGTTACTTTTACGTTTAATGAATATTCTCCAGGATCTGAAAATCTCCAAATAAAGGTTGAAGTATTTTTAATTTGTACAACCTGTTTACCAAATAAGGTTAGTGTCCAAATACATTCCTTTTTAGATTCGATATTTGCAACTGCTGCAAATATTGGTTGATGTAATGGAATAACAAGTCCATCTGGCCCAGTTTTTAGGTTAGAAAGACTAAATGTATTTTGGTCTAGGTTAGAAGGTAAGAATCCGGTAACCGTTGCGGCTGGATCAGTAATTGATGAAAATTCAATATAGTTTCCAAATTGATTATTAATCCAATAATCCGGAGTACCAGCAACTGCTTCGGTTGGGGTCAAATTAGCGATACTTTCAACATATTCAAATTTCCAGTCAGAACGAGTATTACCAGTTAATGAACTACCGGAGAAAGTTATAAGGATTCTATCTATGCCAGAAGGTTGAGTCACTATACCTTCAGCCCAATCAGATGGGTTTGATATACTAGAGACCCTGATCTTTTTACCTACTATAAATTCCTGAGGACGAGTTAGGATAAAAGTTTTAGAGCTTGGAAAAGAATTTGGAATGGTAACAGATTGGAGAGAATACGTGGTTTCTCCAGTTTTTCTTAAACAGTCATCAAACGGTACACTTAAAAATAATAAGTCCTCATCTATTTCTTTAGCAATTTGAGAAAGCTGTGAATTTAAGGTACTAACTAGGGTCGGTGAATATACTAGTCTAGGATAACTAAACGTATATACATGTTCGGTAAACCTAGGAGAGCCTTGATAGGTTAAGGCTAAAACTCGGTGTAGAGTTCTATCTTGTCTCTTTGCGTGAGCATGAATATTTTCGTTTACCGCAACGTATCGATATTCTTGAATATTTAGATCATCGGCTTCATGATTTAACTGATCCGCTAAATCCTCAGCATCAATATATGAACCCAGTGCATATGCACCTACTGTATTATCCGAATAGAAATTGATATGAGTTAGCGTATGGCTTGGATATTCAGTTTTTAATTTAATTATAAATCCGTTTAATCGGTCAGCTGTATATGAAAAATCAGATAGTCTATTTAGAATTAGGTCTTGAAGTGTTGCATTTCTATAATCTCCAAGAGTAGGTTGGCCTTCTTGACTTGAACCTGTCCCATATTGTAATTTAGCAGAATTCATAGAATTTTTAATTAATTCAAAGCCAGTACCTTCTGTAAATATTTCAGATTCAGTTTGTGGATTACCTACTCCAAAATTATTTGAATAGGTGTTCCAGTCTAAATAGTGTTGAGATAATCCTGAATTAAAAGTACTTCCTTGAACAACATTTGCAAATGGTAAATATAGTGAACTATCTCCAAGATCCTTAATCATTATATTATGCAAGTCCTTAATTTGGTATTTGGGTTTATCTTGGACCTTCATAAATACTTCAATTATTGGCTCTTCGTTAAGGACAGTTGTGTGTAAATAACTAACATTTTGACCACCTTGTAAATCATAAACAGTTGATTTAATTGAATAGTCTCCAACATAAGGTAAAATATGAGGTAGTTTAACTAAGTCAGTAAGAGCGCTTCTCCAATTAAATACATAACCTTGAGGTCCTGTAATATTCCATTCAATTTCATAACCGTTACGGTATCGAATATTTCCTATTGTAAAATGGCTACCCGTAAAATCACCAAATTTTGATCCATCTAAATCCGCTAACATAAAATCTGGAATATAGGCTTCAAGCGTAATTGGGCAACCTACCTTTCCGTCAATATCATCTCCAGTTACGGTTGGATTGGTTTGTCCATGTAATTCAAAGTCATATCGGTTTATATCAGTATAATAATCAGCAATAGCCGTGATAAAACTTGGCATTTCTGATATTGTATACTTTTGGCCATTTTGATATGGAAAAATTGTGGTTTCGTTAAACGTAATTTCAGGAAATTCTGAAGTTCCATTAAGCTTAGGGTATAGAGGTTTAATATCTCTAATTAATAGCAATTGAGATTTAGAAGATGGATGATTAATGACAGTATTATAGTCATCATTTATCTGTAATTCAGTAATTATTGCAGAATCTGACCAACTTCTAATATTAAATTTACTAAAATATATGAATTCTCCAATAACGTCCTTAATTACAACGTTTATTGGTAAAATTTCAGTTTTTAATTTGGTAGAAAGGCGATTTAATTTATAAAATATTTCGTCTACTGTGAAATCGGTGGTAAATTCAACTTCCGGGACACCATCATCGTCATAAACATTGCTGGCAACTGAAAATTCATAAACAAGTGCAAGAAATTCGGTCTTTTTAAATTTTCCGCCTTTTTTAAGTTGGCCATTTAGATCAACTAAATCCAATTCATCGATTGAACCAGTTGTAAGTAGATCAGTAACGTCAACCATTGCATATTTGCCATAGTATCCAGACTTTGAGTCCTGATCTTGCCAATATTCCTTTACTCTAAGTACATCTCGATAACCTAAAATATTAATAATATTAATAAGTCCTTTATAGGTACCAACATATGGATAAATTTGATCACGGTTTACTAATAGTTGCTTTCTGGCTTGGTTAATTTGTTTCCAGTCAGGTAAACCTTCTTTTAGATCATAGTCTTTTAGTAAAAGAGCGTCTTCTCGATTAAACTTGATTCCAAAATTGGCTAACCAAATTCTAAAACGTTCATCTTCATCCTCGCCTTCACCATAAAAGTAAATAGAGGCAATTAGTGTCTTACTTGAACCGGTTTCATAGTGAATATTTAAGATTCGGTTATAGCTAACCTCTTCAGATGGAGAAAATCCTACATTTAGTTGTAATGGATAGGCTAGATCCAGATTAACAAATCCGCCTGGCGAAAGATCTTCGTAATTTATATCAAGCCTAGATTGTCTTGATAAGTAGGTAGTTGAATCGGTATGTTGATCCTCTTTTGCTATTGTAAATAAGAAAAAATTATCAGAAGACTCAGCCGTCTGCCAAGTAACAGTTAATTTAGAGCCTGGTTCTAAAACTGGGAATCGATAGTTGGATCCAACCTTTTCAAGAATAAACAAGTTTGAAACATCATATAGTGCAGTTGATATCGGTAAAAAATAGTCAGAACCTTCCCAAGCACCGGTTTCAGCGTTTTGTGAAAAGTTATAAGATTCACCGTTTTTATCAAAAAATACTAGATTATTAATGTTCATGAGTTATTGCCAGCTCTTTACCTTTATTTATTAAGGGTGTTAGTACTAGTGGATTTATAAACTGCTGGTAAAATTCAGATTTATATTGTATAAATTTCGCTATCGCCGGAATGGCTTAATGATACAAATTCAACCTTTTCACCTTTACCTATGTGTTTGTAAATCTTTTTGTATTCTTTTGCGTATCCGTTTTTTGCAATCTGCGTAAAATACGCAAATGCATTGTTTGATTTTTCTTCATTGAAGTTTCTCCAATATCTAAGTAGATCCAATAGGGCTGACTGAATACAGTCCTCCTTATCTAGTGGATTACTAAATCTAAGTTTTAGAATTGCTCTATTTGCTAAAATTATAAAATAGTTAATTGCAATAGGGGATAATTCTCCAGCTGTGTGCTGGTAACCAGTAACTTCATTAAGTAATCCATGTTTACACCGAATAATTTCATTAGTAAAATCTCGATTGTTGATGTAGTACTTACTTTCTTTAGCCTTTGCCATTTAATTAGGATTCTTTTAGTGATGTGTAGATTTTAAGGACGGCTAAATACGAATCAATCATATCCATAAATGGCGAACCTACTACGTCTTTTTTAATAATTTGATCATTATATTGAATTAATACTTTATGTAAACTGCTGTCTTTTGCAAGAAGCGGAGTTTCCATAAACTGTTTGTAAACATCAATTTTACCAGCATTACCCTTTGCGCCAATTGCGTTTTTAAGTTCCCCTGGTGAAAATATGAATAGGCTTTCTTGCTTGTTATTTAATAAGTCATCTAGTACCTTTTTTCTAAGCATACCAGTTGACTGAGCTATATCTAACAGAGCATTACCTTGGGCTCCATATGCAATACCTTCGATTGAAATGATTCGGTCTGGTTCTGGTTTAACTATTTCTTTTACTCGATTTATTAAGGTATCAACTAGAAGTGAATAGTTTGCTAACTTAGCGCGTTCTACACCAGAGTAAGTATCGTATTTAAAGTTCTTGGGGGGTAAAAATATGAATTCTAGTCCAGGAAATTGAAGCTGAGTATCTTCAAGTAATTTTCGATAGGCTTTAGTTGTATTAGTATTAACACAGGCTATCCAGTGCAGACTCTTAAAGTCTTTGCAAATGCATACAGCTGGAAACTGTATTGAAAAGTCTATACCAATTACTACCAAGGTTCATTTTAATCATTTTAACTATTCTACTACTAAATATTTTTTAGTTTTCTTTAAAACCTTTGTAAAATGTACTGTAGAATAAGGGTGTTGGGTGGGTGTAGCAACAGATACTCTGATACTTAGTCTACTTATTTTATTAATATAAAGAATTAAGTAAACTTTAACCCTTAGATCCTAATTAAAGGCTACTTTTTATCTTTATTAGTATAATTACCCTAACTTATAACACTAAAGTCATGTTCGATCCACACCAATTAGAAAAAATGCTGTTTTTTGATATAGAAACAGCCGGTACTGTCAATCATGCTGATTCTCTTTCGTCTAAAATGCAAGAACTATGGTCAGCTAAAGCAGAAATCCTTAAAAATCAGTTAGGGGCTAAATACCCAGATAATAAAGACAAGTCAGATGAAGAACTTTTCCAAATGAAATCAGCTTTACACGCTGAATTTGGCAGAGTCGTCTGTGTTTCTTTTGGAAAAATGAAATTTATAGATGGCGTGCCTACTGCTCAAATTGTTTCCTATGCTGGAGATGATGAAGCTGAAATCCTACGTCAGTCCTTTAAACTAATGTCAGCTCTTTCAAAAACAGGCGTAAAGATTGCTGGGCATAATGTTAAAAGATTTGATGTTCCGTTCCTATGTAAACGAGCATTCATTCTAAATATTGAGCCAGCAACCCCTCTTCAAGTATGGGATAAAAAACCTTGGGAAACTTCAATAATTGATACTTCTGAACTTTGGTCATTTGGCGCATGGCAAGAAGGATTCACATCGCTTGATCTTTTAGCAACGGTTCTTGGTATTGACTCTCCAAAAGATGCAATGAAAGGCGAGCAAGTGCATGAGAATTATTGGGCCGGAAATGTTGACGGAATTAAAGAATACTGCCAAAAAGACGTTATTACGCTAATTCAAGTGGCATTAAAACTTTCTAACCTAAACCAAATTGAAAAATCGGATATAATAATAAAGTAAAATAACCAAATAATAAGTGAAGAATACTAAATTTAAAGCAGAAGCTAGACAACACTTAGCAACTGGCATCAATGCATTAGCAGATGCGGTTAAAGTTACATTAGGCCCACGCGGTCGTAATGTAGTTATTGCTCGCGACAATAGCGTTGCAATAACAAAAGACGGGGTAACCGTTGCGCGTGAAGTTCAACTTGAAAATTATATGGAAGATGTTGGAGCTCAAATGGTAAAGCAGGTTGCAAACAAGGTTGCTCTAGAAGCAGGCGATGGTACAACTACTGCAACTGTATTAGCCCATGCAATCTTTACTGAGGGTAATCGACTTGTGGAAATAGGCGCTCATCCAATGGACCTTAAGAAAGGAATTGAAATTGGAATGAAGGCTATTATTGAGAACTTAAAAGCCCAAAGTACGCCAGTTGAAGATTTTGAAAAAATCAAACAAGTTGCAACCATCTCAGCAAATAATGATGAAGAGATTGGTGAAATTATTGCAGACGCAATGAAAGCTGTTGGATTTGACGGAATAATTACAGCCGGCGAAAGTAAAACTGGAGAAACCTTTGTTGAAATTGTAGAAGGTATGCTATTTGCAAATGGCTACTTATCTCCGTATTTTATAACTAACCAAGAGAAAAATACAGTTGAATTTGAAAAACCTATTATTTTATTATATGACGGTAAGATTTCAAACTTAGCCGACTTAATTCAATATTTAGAATTTTCAAATAAACAACGCCGTCCACTGCTTATTATTAGCGACAGCGTTGATGGAGAAGCCCTAAATACAATGTTGGTTAATAAATTGCAAGGTACTTTACGCGTGGCTGCAGTTAGAGCTCCAGGATTTGGAGAAAATCGTCGTGCTAAATTACAGGACATTGCAACCCTAACTGGTGGAACTCTTGTTTCTGAAATGGATGGAGTTACTCTTAAAGAAAGTATTGCAGCTAACTATGTTGGAAGTTGCGATAAAGTAACAATTACATCAGATACAACTACAATTATCGGTGGACACGGTTTAGCTGATTCAATTAAGGTATTAACTGACGATCTAAAACAACAAATTGAGGCTTGCGAAAATGAGTCTCAAAAAATTATCCTAAAAGAACGTCTTTCTAAGTTCGAAGGCGGTGTTGCAATTATTAAAATTGGAGCTACTTCTGAAATTGAAGCTCGCGAAAAATCTGACCGTATTGATGATGCTCTTGGAGCAACCAGATCGGCCAGAGCTGAGGGCATTGTTGCCGGTGGAGGTCTTGCTCTACTTAAAGCAATTGATCAAATTACAGTTCACTCAACCAATAGAGATATCGAATTAGGGATTGAAATAATTAAAAAAGCCTGTGCTCAACCATTTAAAACAATCCTTGAAAATGCTGGAGTTAATCCGGATATTGTTTGGGACAAAATTAAAAACGGAGCTCCAGGCTACAATGCAAAAACTGAAGAATACGTAGATATGTTTGAGGCTGGAATTATTGACCCAGTTAAAGTTACTCGTACTGCTCTAGAAAATGCAGTTTCAATTGCTGGCTTATTAATCACAACCGATTGCCTAATGGTACAAATTCCACAAGACAAACTACCTATCTAATAATTTTAAATTACCATTACCAAACAGCGCTTGTTGAGTAAACCTCACAAGCGCTGTTCTATTTAGAGAGAATGATAGATAAAATAAAGAACTTAATTCATTGAACGTCACATTTAAAAGCCTAATTAACGATATTAAGTGCGGAAAACTTGCATCGCCTGTTTTTACTGAGGCTGACCTAGCTAATGTAAAAGCGTGTTTACCTGAACCGGTTGCCCCAGTTGCAAAGGACGTTAAAATTCCAATGCCAGTTGAGGGCAGCTGCATTAATCAAGGAGTTAATGACGTAAAGGCAATTTTAGTTGATCAAATGGCAAAGCAGGCTAATGCTATTGAAATTTCAGTAGTTAAAGGTAGAGTACAGGAAGCACTTGACCATTACAATATTATTTCAAATTATTATAAAGAACGACTTGATTTTTTTAATTCTACAATATCAATAGTTGAGCCATTAACTTCTCAATACTTATATTGGACCGATGAATATACTCGAACGTTAGCTATTGAAAATCAAATTTGGAATGATTATATTACAACCAATCAAACTTACGAGACTTATTATTATGCGCTTAGAGTAATTTATGCTATAGGTGACGATCAGTTTAAATTAATTACAGAATACGATTCCCAAGCAATAAAGAAATATATGCCAGATAGCTACTATAACGTTCTAATAAGCGGTTCAGTATATCGACTATATTATGAAGCTCGGAAAAATAGAATTTTTGCAGAAGAAAATCAAATTGTTGCTAAACAAGGAGCAACCAATGCTCTATCCCAAAAACTTGAATCACTGCCTTCCCTTGATCAAGCAACAATAGTTTCTCAAACTCTCAACTCATCTTGTGAAAAAATAAGTGGACAATTAATTCCTCAATTTAATGAAACAGAAGCAGTATTCTCAGGAATTGTGGTTCCAGCAAGAAGTGCAACATTTGGAATTAGGTTAATTGATTTGGACATAACTCGAATAACCGTACCTCAAATAAAAGCGGACGGAACCTCTGAATCAATAGATAAAGATATTGCAATTAGAACCAATCCTTATTTAACAACTGCTCCATTTAATAATACAATTGCATCATTTTGTTCAAGTATTCCATATGATTTTGGCTTAAATAAATCTATATCAAACTATAGCAATATTCCAGGAGCTTTATACAATCAAATGCCAGACGGTTATCCTGGATTATATCGTAAGCTTTCACATCCAGTCCAATATTTATATACTCTAGAAGAGAGAGGATTATCAGTTGACCCAAATAAAATTGATCCTATTTTTAATGGAGTTGAAAATGCACCTGTTTCAATAAAAGATGGAGATACTCGATTTTATATTCAAAGTCAAGCGACCTATGAAAAATTTTATGAGACTTTAAATTCAACGATTGAGGTAAAACGAAAGACTGAATTAACGACAGTTTTTCCAAATCAAATAAGGCCAGCACTTGATGAATTAAAGGTTTTAGCAAAAAGGGAAGTGGCCGACTTTTTTAGAAGGACCTCCGATTCTCAACTTAAATTAGCTAGACCTACTTCATACAGAGCAAACACCTCAAGTATTTACTCAAATGGAACCTTTAAGTATAGTCCGCTTGATTCAGTTTTACCTGAAAAATTAGCTTATTATACTAAGTGTTATTCTGAATTACTTGAAAAAATAAAAGAGTGTAATACTGAAATTGAATTATTGGACTCAAAAATAAAGGAAAATTCAATGGATCAAGAAGTTCTAGCCAAAAGAATTTCTGATGTTGCCTGCTTTAAAGGACCGGCCGCAACCTCTATTCCAACTAAAGATTGCGAAGCTGAAACAAAGAAAAAACTTGGACAAGATCCGCTATTCATTAGAACACTAGGCGGCAATGATGCAAGTTTACCAGATATGACCAATAGTTGTTATTGGAAAGAATTTACAAAATCATTAAATAAAGTAAGCCTTTTACCGATTCCAGACCTAACTGCTCCGCCATTTAGATATTATCCAATTAATAATATTATTCCAACCCCAATTGGCATTGCCTTAATTACATTACCTCAAAAATGGAGAACTCTATTTACTTTATCCACGCCAGTTGGAACACTTGTTACTTTCATAACTATGCCAATCGCAATAGTTGGAATACCATTACCTAGCATTTATATACTGTATTTTGCGCCAGATGGTAATAAGTATATGTTACTTGCTCCAAATATTCCATTATTGTATTCTACCCCTATGTCTATAAAATATGGATTTGAAATTGACCAAACCTCTGCATCTCAAAATCCAATAGGTCTTGATCCAGCAAATCCATTTAAAGGACAATTAGTTAAAGGTGCCTTAAGTATACCCTTAACTGTTTCAGGAAATGCAGCAAAAGCAGTTAGGCTTGCAGCGTTTACTGCTGATTTAGCACTTGGTAAAAAACCTAAAATTACAACAAGGGATGGAACACCAATTGGCGAAATCGATCCATTAATCTATATAACCAAATACACATCAGATTTAGAAAAAATGATGAACTTTCTAGATTTAGATTTGTCAAAAGACTTTGATAAACAAATTGCTGATTTTAAAAGAAGTCTGAATCGCCAATTTGATAAATTGGGAGAAATGCAAATAACTGCCGTTACTAAGTTAAAGGATAAAACCAGAAAGGACCGTCAATCCCAAGTAATGGGCGCAGAGAATGAGTCCGACTTAAAAAAGAAACGCGAAGCAAAAAAAGCCGCACGATCATTGGACCCAATCCAACTATCTTCTAAAATCTCAGGAGTATTGGCTGATTTTGATAAGTATATTGATAAAATAAAATTAGGAACAATTTCCTTTCCGGATAGTCCAACTAAACTTAATCCAAAACTGCCATCAGCAATTAGTGGATTGCAACCAACTATTGAAAAAGCAGCAAAAGGTCTATTAGGTTTTGATCTTGAATCGACTGACCTTATTGCAAAAATAAAAAGAATGGCGGCTCAAGTTGATACCTCTAAGTTAAAAAGTAAGAAAACATTTAACTTAAATAAAGCAGAAGATGTTAGAGAATTTAAAAAAGCAATTAAAGAATATTCAAATAAAGCATTAGACTATTTACAAGGAAATTCAAATCCAGCAGATGAAGATATTGACCCAAACTTAAGTGATGTTGAGAAAGGTAAAATTAAAAAAGCCGCAAAATTAAGAAAAGAACGTCTTCAAAAAGCCTTAACGTTTACTACGCTATCAGTTGCTGCTCCTAATTTAAAACTGTTTGACCCAGCTGCTCCGTGCTGTGCAGCTCCGCCTCCTCCATTAGACATAGTTTCACCACAAATTCTTGCAGCTCTTGGAATTTTTAATGCACTACTTGATGCATTTTTATCAGGGCTAACAGTTGATGTTTTAAAAAGTTTGTTAGGTGATTCACTTGAAGAAATTGGAATATCTACAATAACCACTCTATTTAATTCATTACTTGGATTACTTCCACCGATTGTTTTACCTGAAAAACCTGATATTATATCAATTTCACAAGCAATAATATTACCAATATTAACTGCACTAACAATTCCACAATCTCCAAATCCACTAGGCGCACCATTTCCACTTCAAATAGTAATACCATTGGATATTGTAATTAAACCATTACTTAAAGCAGCAATTGCGTATTTACTTGAATTAATACTTAGAATGTTATCTGATGCTGGCGATATGCTAACTGCAAACCAAGGAACAAACTCAAGTTCTCTACAAGATATTCTTAAACAGATTCCATGTGGAAATTCTGAATTTGCAACAGTTTCTACCAACAACTCATCAAAATACGTTTCAGTAACATTACCGAATGGGTTTAATATAAAACTTCCAAAAATTCCATTGTTACCGCTTGACATTGTTAGCTATTTTGCTCTACTTACATCAACTGATTTGGTTGAATTAATTAAAGGTTTATTAAATGCAGCAATTGATGGAATTTTACAACCATTAAAAACAATAATTGATCCGATTTTGTCCCTAACTAAAACTTTAAAAGACTTAAGTTTTACTATAATTGATTCAGCTAATCCATATATTCTTCCACTTAAACTAGCATTAATGGCAATTCAATTAAAAATACCAAACTCATCTAAACTTAAATTAGCAAATTTAGATGCAATTAATTTATTAAAAGCTGCGTATATTCCAGTAATTACTGCAACTGAACCGGTTGTTAAAGAAATTGCCTATTTAGCTGCAATTCTAGCATGTGCCTTTGGTAGTAAACCTGGAGTTCAAGTTGCCAGACTTGCATCAAGCCCATTTTTTAACCAGGACGATCTTCCTCCATGGGAAAGATTAACTCATAAAAACCCATTATTTGCAATATTTTTAGATGAACTTGCATGGAGAGGAAGTATAACTTCAACTGGTACTCTGTTGTTCCAATCAAAAATGCCAGGACTCTATCCAACCGCATGGTCACCTAGTATTTTTATTGACCCAGGAATGCATACTTCATAAAACTACTGACTTTTTTTATGTATAATTAAATAGCAACGTTTAAACAATAACATATGCAAAAAGACAACACCAAAGAATTAATTGACTTCGACCTACTGTTCAGTCAAGGGAATTCTAAAATCAATCAAACAATTAAATTAACGCCAGAAGATCAACGCTCTGGTCTTAAAATTTTCTGTAAAGAGCCCTATGCTCAAGAATTGTACGATATGTACTTTTCATCAAATTCAAAAACCTCATTTGTACCATCAAATAAAGATTTTGAACTCGGTAAAGTGTGTACAGTTACTGCTAAGAAAATTGACTTTGATGAGAAAATGATTGAAGTTCAAGATAATGCATCTTTGTCTACTATCTTTGTTCCATTTAGAGAATTTAGCTCTGAGCCTTCATTATTAGTACACAATGAAGTTAACCACAGTTTTAAAGTTATTATTTACAAAAATGATAATGGAGACTTCTTAGGTTCAGAAAAACGTTGTGCTGCTTTATCTCATCGTGAAGATTTAGAAGACTACTTAAAAACTGAAAAATGGTTCTATGTTAAAGTTACCAACTTAGTTAAAGGAGGATACCTTGCACTTTATAAAGGAACTGTTAAATGCTTTTTACCAGGTTCGCATGCTGCAGCTAACGTAATTAGAGACTTTAATGAATATTTGAATAAGGAACTTCCAGTAATGATTGAGAATTACGATGCAACTAATGATCTATTCATTGTTTCATACAAGAAATATATTAAACAAACTCTGCCTCAAAAAGTTCACGACCTTAATATTGGAGAAAAATACACAGGTATTTTAACAAATAAGCCATATGACTTTGGAATGTTTGTTGAATTCCAAAACTACTTTACTGGATTACTTCATAAAACTGAGTTTGAAAATTATGAAGAAGTTAGTAAACAATATCGGTCTGGTGATACTATTGAATTTTACGTTAAGGACGTTATAATTAAAAAAGGTGAACCTCGTATCATCTTAACCGATTCATATTCAAAAATAGGTCAAGAGCAGCTTCAATGGCAAGATCTTAAAAACAAAATTGAAGGTCAAACCTTAAACTATTCATTAGATAAATCTGATTTCTCAATTACAATAAATATGCCAGATGGTGAAAGTACTTTTAAAAGTGATGTAAACCATCTAAAGGGCCGAACTAAAATTTCTGACTCTGGCCAATTACATGTCCATAAAGTTGACGCAATTCGTAAACAATTAAGATACGATTTCGTCTAATTTTAATACTTGCGTGGTATTATAGTTTCAGTATAAATAATAAAAACTTATTATTTGAAACAAAAAATACCACGCATTTTATTGTTAGCCAGTTGACCTGGCTAATACTATTTTAACTATTCAACACATACCTTTAAACCAAAAAAATCATAGAAATGGAAAAAATCTTAACCGAGAATCCAAACCGATTCGTTGTCTTCCCGATCCAGCACCACGACCTCTGGGAATTTTACAAAAAGTCAGAAGCTTCATTCTGGACAGCTGAAGAAATTGATTTAGCCGCTGATTTGGTTGACTGGAGAAAAAATCTTAATGATGGAGAACGTCATTTTATTAAACATGTACTTGCATTCTTTGCCGCAAGTGATGGAATCGTTAATGAAAACTTGGCTGAGAACTTTTTAAAAGAAGTCCAATACCCGGAAGCTAAATTCTTTTACGGATTTCAAATCATGATGGAAAATATTCACTCTGAAACCTATTCTCTCCTAATTGATACGTATATTACTGATCAAGAAGAAAAAATGCATCTATTAAGAGCAATTGATACAATCCCAGCCGTTCAGAAAAAAGCTGAATGGGCACTAAGATGGATTGAAAACTCTACTTTCCAGGAAAGACTTATTGCATTTGCTGCAGTTGAAGGAATATTCTTCTCAGGCTCATTTTGTTCAATTTTTTGGCTTAAGAAAAGAGGACTTATGCCTGGACTAAGTTTTTCTAATGAACTTATTTCTAGGGATGAAGGCTCGCATACTGATTTTGCAGTACACTTACATAATAATCACATTGAAAATAAAGTATCGCCAGAAAGAATCAAAGAAATTATATTATCGGCCTTAGAAATAGAGAAAGAGTTTATTATAGACGCTCTTCCTGTTAAATTAATCGGCATGAATTCAGATTTAATGGCTCAATACTTAGAATTTGTAACCGATCGATTATTATCAGAGTTAGGCTGTAATCCAGTATTTAATTCAACAAATCCTTTTGACTTTATGGTAAATATTGCACTCAATGGAAAAACTAATTTTTTCGAAAAAAGAGTAGGTGAATATCAAAAAGCAGGGGTAAAATCTGGAGATAACACAGGTTTTTCATTAGACGCAGAATTTTAAAAATATTAAAAACGATGAAGGTAATAAAAAGAGACGGGCATAGCGAAACCCTAAAGCTAGATAAAATAACAAACCGAATTAAAAAACAAACTTATGGATTAGACACAGAATACGTTGATGCTCTTGAAGTATCAACCAAAGTTGTATCTGGAATATACGATGGAATTAGTACTCAACAACTTGATCTACTTGCAGCTGAAACCGCTGCAGCATTAGCCCATATACATCCAGACTATTCAATCCTTGCAGCTAGAATTGCAATTACAAGATTACACAAAACGACCCACAAGTCATTCAGTGATACCATTGATCATCTATATAATTACATAGATCCAAAGACTGGAAAGGTGGCTGGTATAATTTCTGATGAAACTTATGCTGCTGTACAGAAGAACAGAGAAACTTTAAACGAAGCGATTATCCATGATCGCGATCTTAACTTTGACTACTTTGGATTTAAAACTCTTGAGAAAAGTTACTTATTAAAAACCCATGGCCAGCCAGCAGAAACTCCTCAAAGTTTATATATGAGAGTCGCAGTTGGTATTTGGGGTACTGATATCCAGAATGTATTAAAAACCTATGAGCTTTTATCAACACATAAAATGACTCATGCAACTCCTACTCTATTTAATGCTGGAACAAAGCGTCCACAATTATCTTCGTGTTTCTTATTAACTATGCAAGAGGATTCAATCGCAGGTATCTACAAAACACTCTCTGATGTTGCTGCTATTTCTCAAAATGCTGGAGGTATAGGTTTATCAATTTCAAACATCCGAGCAACTGGTGCCTATATTAAAGGAACCAACGGTACATCAAACGGAATTATTCCAATGTTAAAAGTTTATAATGAGACTGCTCGTTATGTTGATCAAGGCGGAGGAAAAAGAAAAGGTTCTTTTGCTATTTACTTAGAGCCTTGGCATGCAGATGTTGAAGACTTCTTAGATTTAAGAAAAAATCACGGTAAAGAAGAACGTAGGGCTAGGGATCTTTTCTTAGCTATGTGGACTCCTGATCTCTTTATGAAGCGCGTGGAAGAAGATGGAGATTGGACACTATTCTGTCCAGCTGAAATTGATTGCGAGCTTTGGGAAATGTACGGAGAAGAATTTGAAACCAATTATGAAAGACTTGAAGCTGAAGGCAAAGGCCGCTCTACCATGAAAGCTAGAACACTATGGCAAAAAATTCTTGAATCTCAAGTTGAAACTGGAACCCCATATATTCTTTTTAAAGACTCAGCTAACCGTAAATCAAATCAAAAGAATTTAGGAACAATTAAGTCTTCAAACTTATGTACTGAAATTATTGAATATACATCAAAGGAAGAACAGGCTGTTTGTAACTTAGCCTCTATTCCAGTAAATCAATTTATTACGATAGGCAAACGTACTGGTAAATTAAAAAAACCGCATTGCGAGTACGACCATGAGGCTCTATATGAGGTAGCATACCAAACAACTTTAAACCTAAATAAAGTAATTGACGTAAACTTCTACCCTACTGTAGAAACTAAAACATCTAACTTAATGCATCGTCCAATCGGAATCGGTATTCAGGGGTTAGCTGATACTTTTGCAATAATGGGAATTGAATTTGGTGGAGAAGCCTCAAAGAAATTAAACTCTGAGATCTTTGAAACGATTTACTTTGCCGCAATGGAAGCATCAATTGATCTTGCAAAGAAGGATGGGGCATACGCATCATATGAAGGTTCTCCATTAAGCACTGGCCAATTTCAATTTAATCTTTGGGACGTTAACGAAGATCAATTATCAGGTCGTTGGAATTGGGCAGCACTTCGTAAGAAACTTATGAAACATGGAGCAAGAAATTCTCTATTGCTTGCTCCTATGCCAACTGCATCAACTGCTCAAATTATGGGTAATAACGAAGCGTTTGAAGCGTTTACCTCAAATATTGGAACTAGAAGAACATTAGCTGGCGAATTTATAGTTGTTAATAAACACCTAGTTAGGGATCTTGTTGAATTAGGTCTTTGGGGAGATAATATGAGAAACCGTATTATTTTAGAAAAAGGCTCTGTACAAAATATTGCTGAAATTCCTGAAGAATTAAGATCAGTTTATAAAACAGTTTGGGAAATTTCTCAAAAGACCATAATTGATATGTCAGCCGATCGCGGTAAATTTATTTGCCAATCACAGTCACTAAATCTATTTTTTAGAGATGTAAATACTGCAAAATTAACATCAGCCCATTTTCATTCATGGAAAAGAGGTTTAAAAACCGGCATGTATTATCTTAGAACGGAAGCCGCTAGTTCAGCGATTGCTGGATTGGGTTTAAATACTGCAGCTAAAATAGTTCAGCCAGTTCAATCGTTTGTGCCAATTATAATAGACGATACTGATAATTTAGAAAATATTTCATGCTCCCTTGATAATCCTGAAGCATGTGAGGCCTGCGGATCATAATCTAACTTAACCTAATCTGAATAGGAGCCTTGTGCTCCTATTTTTGTTTATAAATAACCATAACAATTACGATATTTATGGAAATACTAGACTTTAGACAATTTAAGTTATTATTGGAAGCTGATGAACCTGCTCCAACTCCACCACCAGTTGAACCCCCATCTCCTAGTGAGACTGACGCCGCTCCAGCGGTTGAACCTGCTCCATTACCTTCCGAAAATTCACCAGCGCCAGCAACGGCTCCGGCTCCAACTGATCCATTTGCAACTGCTGAATTACCACCAGACCCAAATGCGCCAGCTCCAACCGCTGGTCAAACTGGCGATATTAACGTAGTATTAATTGATGATGATAAGAAATGGCATTCTAAATATACTGGAGGCGGAGGAGTTAAGCGATTTAAAGAATATCAAATTAATCAAGCCGATTTGGATAAATGGATCACGGATAACCAATTAGATTCAAAGAAAAATGACATAGTTGATGCCCTTAGAGGTGAAGGTTTTCTAGATAAAGAAGTTTATGATAAACTAAAATCAGCAATGTCTAGTAAAAAACTAGGTATTGACAAAGGTGATATTGATATAGATTTTGATGCTAAACTATCGACGTCAACCAATAAATTAGAAGTAAATTTTATCAAATCTAAAAAATGATAAAACGATTTTCACAATTCATATTTGAATCAAAGTACGATTCTCTTGCCTCAATTTTTGCTAAAGATTTATTTAGCGTAATTAAGAAAACCTCAGGGTCTAAGCTAGGCAAAGAAATATTTAAAGAATTTACATATACTAATCCACTTGAATTTACTTTATCAATTAAAGTGGTTAGAGTTGAGGAATTTGATACTTCTATCGCTAAGGAGTTTAGCGGTATTCCTTCAGAGATAATTAATTTTGAAAATAAAGGTTTTGCAATAGACGCAAATGCATTTATTCCAAATGCAAATTCAGTAGAAGAACCTGAAATTGAAGTAGTTATTTACATTAGTCCAGAAGCCGAACCTCAATGTTATCCAGCGCTAAATTATAAACTTGTTGATAATATCCGACACGAGCTTGAACATCTTTTACAAAAAGGTATAAACCAAAGGGCTGGGCATATTATCAATACCCGAAAATCAGTAAGGGCTCGTGCTCAAAATAATTATCAGTATTTTTTACTAGCTGATGAAATTCCAGCAATGGTAGCCGGCATGTATGCATCTGCTAAAAAGAAAAGAGTCCCAATTGATCAGGAATTTTCGGAATACCTAAACCCATTTATTAAAACTGGTGTAATTTCTCAATCTGAATTTGAAAAAGTTATGGCTTCTTGGATAGCTTTTGCTAAAAAAGTATACCCAGCAGCTAAATTTTCAAACAAATATCACTAATATTTAAAACCGGGTGGATTTCTCAAATATAAGATACAAAAAATATTTGAAATTATGACAACACCTACATGGTTAACATCGCTAAAGGAACACGTTTCTCAATTAGAAGCAGAAGCTGGAAAATTCTACGAAAAAGGAAATAAATCAGCTGGAACTAGAACTCGTAAAGTTCTTCAAGACATTAAAGCACTTTGTCAAGAAGGCCGAACTCACGTTCAAGAATCTAAAGTTGATACTAAAGCCTAATTTTTAGACTAAAAGTTCACATTTAAGGACAGGTTTTAAAACTTGTCCTTTTTTTTTGAAAACTCTTCACACTTATTTAGTACAATTCTATTAAATTATTAAACATTATAAACAATATGGAAGATCTATTCAATCTTAATCTCGATGATTTCTCAGGTAAATCATCATCCGCTGGTCGCAAAGTCGACGACAACGTGTACAATCCCGGTCCAGACCAAGGTCAAAACGGTATTTACAAATCAGTTATTCGTTTTATCCCTTGGGTAACCGATCCAACTAAGAGCCGCTATAAAAAATATGCAGCTAAATTAATAAACCCGTTAACCAATGAAAAGTTGTATGTAGATTGTCCATCAACAACCGGCGCATCATCAATTCTTTGGACGCTTGATCTTGAATTAAAGCGATTAAAAAATGAAGAGCCTTCAATCGTTGAAGAGATTCAAAAGTATTTCAATCGTTATTACAATTACTATTCTTGTGTTTATATCAAGAAGGATCCACAATTTCCTACAATGGAAGGTAAAATCAAAATATATTCTTATGGATATACAATTGATAACTTAATCCAACAAGAAATTAATCCTGAACAAGAATTAGTTACTACTCAAAAAATCAATCCATTCTCACTTACTACCGGTAAGGATTTTGTTTTGGTTATTAAGCGTAAGACTAAAGCATGGAGAGATTTTAGTGCTAGTAAATTCATGAATGAAGTTAGCCCATTAATTATCTCAACTCAAGGTAAAGAAATTCCAGTTTCTACTGAGCCTAAGGTTATGCAATTTGTAAGCGAATACTTTAAAAAGAATTCACCAGATATGAGTCAATATTTCTTAAAGGAATGGACTGATGTTGAATACGAAAAAGTTGCAGACTATATTAAAGCAATTGTTCCTTACAAACAAATCATTGACAATTTAGTTGCAAACACTAAAGATGAAAGAATGAAGAAGCACTTTAAATTATCTGCACCAGTTGCTAGAACGCAAGCACCACTTGGAGAAAATATTGAATTCACTCCAGCTCCAGCAGTAAAAAATGTAAGCTCATTCATTGATTTAGATGATGACTTTGGAAGCTCTTCACCTGAGCCGGAAGTTAAACCTACCGCTAAAGCCGCTGCCCCAAAAGCAGATGACTTAGACGATTTATTTGCATCTTTATAAAAAATAATTAAACTACAAAATGGCAAAATCAAAAACACCACCAGTAGTTGAAGCTCCTCAGGTTGACGCGAATCAACCTGAGGCCGCTCCAATAGCTACTCTACTTTCTTCAATTAGTTATACTAATCTTGAAGATTATGAAAACTTTTTGGTAAATTTAACTCCAGAACATGCAGTTCTTATTTTAGTAGCATCAGCTAACCACTGCCAAGCTAAAGGAATATTTACACTAGAAGAATCTGAACTTATTGTAAAAGCAATAAAGAAATTACAAGTTCCTAAACAACCAACTAATTAAAATGAATTTAATCATAGACGGAAATGCTTTTTTAAACGTAGCAGTAAGTATTGTTAAAAACATTCTTGCAAACGATAAGAGGATAGGCGAAAAGTATTACGTTGCTGATTTATTAAACGATGATAAATTTATTCTTAAACAAGGTAGTAAAGATTCGTTTAAATCATTTTCAACAAATTATTTTGGAAGTATTCTTGCTCCGTTTAAGGAAAATATCCAATCAGTATTTTTTGTATTTGACTCTAAGAGTTGGAGAAAAAAATATATTAAGGAACATTTTGAAACTCACGGAGAAGGAGACTTCAGTTATAAAGGTCAAAGAAAATACGATGACAAAATTTATCTGTTCTTTGAATACTTTCAAACTGAAATACTAAATATAATTTCAGATGAATACGGGGTAGTCGTCAATCGAGTACCTGGAGCAGAAGGCGATGATTTAATTGCCTACATTTGCGAAAATCTAAATGAAGATATTTGTATTTGGTCAGTGGATAAAGACTTAACTCAATTATTAGAAAGCAATAAGCGAAAGGTTATTTTAATTATGCCAAAACAAATGACAAAGTATAAAAAGATTTATACAACTGAAGATTTTGGTAAAGACGAAAAGCCCGCAGAAATTAATTTATTTGATTTTGATATTGAGTCAATTGATAATTCAGCAGTTATCAATATAATAAATGACTTAACCCAAAAAGACTATCAACACTTAACAATTGATCCAACCCTAGATATTTTAACAAAGTGTTTAGCTGGAGACAGTTCTGATAATATTCCAAGAGTTCATCCAAAAATGACTGCTTCTAAAGTAACTAAAATAATAGAGCATGTTAGAGAATCATATGAGTGGTCTGATGTTAAAGAACTAATCGATTCGGGTGATTCTGGGTTCCTTGATGTAATGCGTGAAATAACATGTGATACTCTAAAGATAAAGGAACCAGGTGAATGGCAGACGATCGAGAATAACATCCATCGTAATAAGACACTAGTAAGATTAAGTACAAAGCTTTTTCCAACTGACGTACTTGATGCAATAAAAGCAAGCGTTGATTTAACCGTTCGCCGTAAATTTAATTATTACAAATTCAAAAAAAATTATAAATACTAATGAGTGTTGATATAACAAAAGGCTTTATGCCGCTATTCGAGAGAATCCTGGTTTTACCAGATACAGTAGAGAAAAAAACTGAAACTGGAATTATTCTATCAGTTGATGCACGTAAGAGACCAAATACTGGAACAGTAATCTCAGTAGGGCATTCAGTTCCAGATAATTCAAAATGCCCAGTTAAAGCTGGTGATAAGGTTCTATATCAAAGATATTCAGGCCTTGACGTAACTTGGGACGGTATCGGATATCACCTAGTAATGGCAAACGATCTTTTGGCCATAATTAACAAAGATCAAGATACCCAATTTGAACTTAAAGAAAATGCTTAAGAAATTTGACCAATTTATCTTTGAAAAAAGAGGCGGAAAATACACAATTTTCTGCGACCTAGACGGAGTCTTAGTAGATTTTAATCGAGGCTTTATGGAAATCCCAGAAAATCCTGAAAAACTTTCTCCACATGCATACGAAAAACTTCATGGTAAAAATTCAATTTGGCCAATTCTAGATAAACTGGGAGAAGACTTTTGGTCAGATTTACCATGGACGCAAGACGGCAGAGAATTATGGGACTATTTAAAACAATACGATCCAATTATCTTGTCTGCTCCAAGTAGAAGTCCTGAATGTTTAGCCGGTAAAACAAAATGGATTAAATTACACCTCCATATTGACGAAGAACCTGTTACTAAACCTGAAGATTTTACAAGTAAAACCAGAATTATTTTAGATCAAGACAAATGGAAATATGCCAGAAATGAATTTGACATTTTAATTGACGATTTTGATACTAAACTAAATAAATGGACTGATGCTGGCGGAACCGGTATTTTGCATAATGACTCAACTGACTCTATTCGAGTTCTGGAAGGTATTATGGAAATTGAAGACTAAGTTCTTGGACTTAAACCAAGTGGTGGAATCTGACATATCCTGTCGGCCCTAAACAAGAAAGGACCTCAATTGAGGTCCTTTTTATTTGTAGTAAGCTTTTATTAATTAGAATGAAGGCGTAAATCCAGTAGACGCAGAAGCTAATTGGCCTCCAGCTCTTGTGATTGTGATACGGTTGATGAACTTTTGAATACCTCTTGGGAAATCAACAATAATATCAATTACACCAGCGTTATTTTCAAGAACCTCAGATCCATTATTAGAATCATCAAATATTACGTCAAACGTTGAAATACCTCTAGCATCTTGAACTGCTTCTAAATAGTTTTTAACTAATGTTTTAACTCTTAGTCTAGTAGTTGGATCATTGAATTCAAATAGGTAATTCAATAAGATTCTCTCAATATCTCTTTCAATTGTTACTAGGGCTTCTCTAACGTGAACGTTATTAAGTGCAGATTTTACTCTTTGATAACCTGTGTTATTTGAGAAAATCATTACTCCAAAACCTCTACGTCTAACGATCATATTAAAGCCTACTGGCTCTAAATAATCTCTATCATCATTAGTTAAATCATATTCTACTCCAGTTACTTCGGCATCAGTAATAATACCTCGTTTACCTGCAACGATTGAGAAAGTATTTCCACTTGAATATTTTCGCATATATGCATTTGCAATATACGCAGCAGGCGGAACTGATTTACTTCTACCGTTATCAAATATTACCAAGTTAGGCATAAAGTATGCAGCATAAGAAGAAATTGCAATACCATTTTTATCTCCACTTGCAAATCCAAATACAAATTGAGGATTTGAAGATAGGTTACCACCAGTTGAAATATATTCAGTTGATACTAAGTTAGTATTAAAATCGATAAAACTAGGGTCAATTGATTTTTCATATTGAGCAAAAGATGGAGCATTACAGATAGCTAGTGCTTTTCCGTGATTTGCTGCAAGTTGTGCAAGTTGCTGTTTAGAAGCAGGTGCAATTTGACCTTCAAACGAATCAATAATATAACGGAAGTTTAAGGTCTCATTATCTGCAATAGTTGCTGCAATATTAGTATCATTGAACATATAATCAAGGATCTTATCTTGACGAGCCGATGTTCCATTAGGATATAAACCAACTTCATCAATTGATATTGCTGGTACATAAAAACCTCTAAGGTTAGTTACGTAATTTTTAATTCCTTTATATACCTTTAGTATTGAACCAGTAAGATCGATACCTGTTACATTTGAGTCTAATGGAGAGTCTACTGTAATTGTATACTGTAGAGTCTTAGTAGGATCTCCTAAATAGGTAACAGTTACAGCCTTTGCGTAAACTGACTTAATTTTCAATAAGCGTTCACGAATAACTGGATCACCATTTACGTCAGTAAGTACTCCAGCTTTAACGTATTGACCTGTTTTAATAAAACTTTCAATATCACCTCTTAAATCTGCATCATAGGGTGCATTGGTATTTGCAGTTTCCTTTTTTGCTGGATTTCCATAAAGGGTAGGAGTTAAGGTAAATACTAATTGGTTAGGCGCAAAATAATTAAAACCTGGCATAAATATGTCAGTGTCAGTCAAGTCAAAATCAATGTTAAATTCAGTAGGCGTAGATGACACAATATGCAAATACTTATTAGATCCACTAGTTATTGCAGCTGCATCAACTTGGTTAGTATAAGTTAAATCGCTATACGCATAAAATTCAATATAGCTAACTTTAACCATTCCATTCATAACTGTTTTAACTACTCCATCCGTTGATAAGTATCTAGTAGATCCCGTAAGTAGAGTATCTCCAGTTTTAATAAATCCATTTGCCCATGCATTATACAGTGGACTACCGATTGTTGCAATAATATAATTATTATCAGAACCAGTTGGATTAACCGTATACATTTGACCGAGAGAAAGAGGGTCGCCTGGTAAAATATCGTAATTATCAGGTGAAGTTGTTGGAATATTGAAATAATATTTGTAACCAGCAGTTTTTTTGTAACTCAATACATCAATTAATTTAACTGGCTCAATTGATAGATCTGGATTACCTGTATCTACTGAATAAACTTGAGAATCAATTTCATCAAATCCGTAACCTACTAGGTCAAGACGCTGTGATTCAATTGATTCAGTTGCACTACCACTATCAAATACCGGATTGTTCAGTAAATCAATCATATCAATTTTCTTGTAGTCAAGAGCACAATAAACTCCGGATTGAGAGAATTTATTATTAAATAAATGGTCTAGTGAAGCTGGCGATCCAGCTAGGTCTGTAAATTCTGGGATAATTGCTCCAATTGTACGGTTAACTACTGTAACTTCTTTTAATGATAAGAAATCATTTAACTTTGCTAAAATAATACCGCTTGCATTAAAATATTGTTGATAAATTGGGTCTTTAGATAATCTAAGAGAGTCTGACCAATCTCCTTCAACCACTGCTAATTCTACAAAGTAGTCAGCAACATAATCATCTGGATGTAAGAAATCAGGAACCTCAACCTTATCTCCAAGCAATTTATAATATTCCTTAACTTTAATATCATATCCAGTGGTATCTGCTATTCTAGCCCATGCGGTAACAGGTTTCTTAGACAAGTTAACTAAGCTTAGCAATTTGTTTGCATCTTTATCTACTGTTCCAGTCGCTGGGAATGAATCGCCTAGGGCTAAATTTTTATATTTGTTAACCGCATCAACATCAGCAAACCATAGTTTCTGAGTATTATAAAAATCAGCTATGCTACTTTTATAGGAACTTGCAGACCATGTAGAATTATTTGAAGCTGCTTCTGTATTAAATGTTGTAAAGTATGCAACATCTGAGTCAGCAATCGGCAATAAATTCAGAGCATAAACCGGTCCATTTCTTAGTGCAACTTGAATTGTTCTATGAAAATAATTACCGTTTTTTTCTAATTTAGAGTCAACATCGCCATAGACTGCCGATAGAGTACGTAAGTCATTAACTAGTACTACTGAATTGATAGGTCCTTTTTTACTCGAGCCAATTACCAATCTTCCAGTTGAAAGAGGTAATGAAAGGTTAGTGCTCTCATCAATTTCTACTGTATAGACACCGCTTGACTTGTATCTGTTCAGATTTAATTTTTCTGCCATCGCTTTTGCGTATTATTTTGAAGTTATTTATTTATCGCATTCGCCCCAAATTCATAAATTTAAAGACTGTCTACGAGTTGATAAAGTTATTTATCAGCAATATTGTATCCAAAGTTAAACCTTTTTCACTTTTAGGGTAAAAGATGATATAAACTACATAAATATGGCAAATATAGATAACTCTTGCGCAAAATTAGAAATTAAAGATCACTGGTCAGACCGAACAGAAGTAAACAAAGACACCCTAGGTCAAATCATGGACATTCAGGCTGATACTCAAAAGAATGTTTACGGGTATGACTTTGCAAACATGAATCTTAGAGAACTTATGACATTTTGGCATATGAATAACCATGCAATGATTGACGAAATCCACGAAGCAACCGATGCTCTTGGCGGAATCAATGACGGTTCAGGAAATGCAATTTGGAAGCGCTGGAAATCAGCACATGAAGGATATTCAGATAAAAAGTTCTCAGATTTATCAGAATCTGATCAGATTGAGTGCAAATTTGAAATAGTCGATATGCTTCACTTCTTTATGAACTATGCAATATCAGTTGGAATGACTTCTCAAGAAATGTTCAATATGTACATGTCTAAGAACGAAGAGAATAAAGCTCGCCAACAAAGAGGTTATTAATTTAGTATAATATACAATATGATTGTAAGCACAGAATTTCATACAGAAGACTCGACTCTTGTTATTTCTTATTATAAACCAGACGGTAACATTGGCTTTATGAAAAAGCCAATACTTCCACATGATCTCTATAATTGGAACTTAACTCCAACTCCAACTGAACACAGAAATTGGGATGGAAAGTTCCTAAAGAAGGTTCAAGGTAAATGGTTAAGTCGTTTTAGACTTGAGGAATTAACTCAAACCAGATTAGACGAAACCGAACTTGCTTCAATTTATTCAGATGATAGCCCAAAGAAGTACTATTTAGATATTGAGATTCAGTTAACTTCGCAAGAGTTTCCTGATCCAGCAAAAGCAGCAATGCCAGTTAACTTGATTACATTTGTTAATGAAGATAATATTTGTTTTGTAATGTCAACCATGAAGAAATTAGAAGAGTCTCCAATTTTACAAATGCAAGATGAAGTCAATGAATATTTCAAAGCTCACGGTCAAACCTTTACTCTTAAATATTTGTTCTTTGAAACTGAAGAAGAGTTAATGAAAACCTTCTTCCATAAAGTTCTTCCAAAGATTCCATTCTTAACTGGTTGGAATGTTATTGGATTTGACTGGATTTATCTAATTAACCGTTGTAAAAAATTAGATATTGATCCAATGAAAACCATGCCTTCTAAAACATTAATTGGTAAATCAAAAATGCCGGTTCATTTAGGTCTTTTAGATTACATGGAAGTATTTATGAATACTAAACCTTATAAAGTAGTTGAGAATTATAAGTTAGACTATATTGCGAATTTAGTATTAGGAACAACCAAACTCCATAGTGAATATGCAACCATGATGGAAGCTCAACAAGATATTGAAAACTTTATTAAGTATAATATCATCGATACAATTCTTATTAAGTTGATTGAAGATAAACTTGGACTACTTGATGTTGCATTTGCAATTTCAAAATTTGCAAAGGTCGATGTTTCAAAAGTATTCTCAGCAGTATTCATTACTGAATCATTAATGTGTCGTGAGTTTCTAGACCGAGGCCGGTATATGGCAAACGACCGAAGAGAATTGGAAGAAGATGCAACATACGATGGAGCCTATGTTGCAAAGCCTGAACCTGGATATTACAAATACGTTTCATGTTTTGACTTTGCATCAATGTATCCAAACATTCAAATTCAATTTAATATTTCACCAGACTCTTATTTAGGAAAAACCAAACCTGGTATTGAAATACAACCTGACCAAATATTAACAAAAAACGATACGGTCTTCACAAATAAAAATGATTCAGCCGCTCGAACAATTCTTACTAGATTATACAACGGTAGAGTTGATACAAAGAATCAAATGAAAAAATTAGAAGAGCAATTATCAAGTGAAAAAGTGGCTTAAAAAAATAAAAAACATAATTATGAATTACGATATTGATACCCTAGTTGCAATAAAGAGCAGCTTCCAATCGAATGACTTTCAATGGATAAAAACCAATGATAAAACTAAACTAGGAAAAGTAGTTCAAGTTAGAGATGTTCTGCCTTCCAGAAACGGTAGATTCATGGCAGTACTATCAGACGGTACTCAACTTGATACTGACAGAGTTTCTTCTGACTTAATGATGATCACTGAAGATCAACCGCCAATGTCAATGGCTGAAATTCAGTCAATCAATTACATTCCTTCATTAACTGACGATTTTAAAGTATCTGAAGAAATTCCAGAAGAATTTAGAGCTGAAGTTATTGCACCAAAACCAATAGCTCCGCCGCCTGCTCAACCAGCTCAACTTAAAGTTTCTACTGATCCAGGTGACTTATTTGGTATGTTTTCACTAGAAGACACAGATTTAGCGCTCTCCGTTAAAATTAAATTACCTAGTAAAAATTTATTAAAGATGATGTACTCAAACTCTAAGAATAAAGAAGAGTTTTTGACAAAATTGTCTGACTATATAAATAATAACGTAACTGCTGACTCAATTAAAAAGACTATGAAGAAAATGTTGAGTACAACACCTACCAAAAAATCTACAGCCAATGCATAATCAAGTATCTAATGAGACTCCTAGTAAAATAGGAAAATTTAACTTATTAACAGTTAATCGCGATCAACACTCAGCTCAATACTTATCAGTTGATTCAGAATATATTTGTTTGATACCTTTTACTAAAACATCAGAAGATGAAATTAAGTCTATTTATGCTCTTGAGTTTCAAAATAAATCAAACGGCCAAACTGCACATACTCTAATTATAGACGAAGTTAATTCAGACCTAGATCGCACCCCATACGATTCAGTATGTAGAGCGCTAGTCGAAGAAGCTGGATTAAATATTGAACAGCTTGGTTTAACCGAAAATCAGATATTTTATTTGGGAGATATTGCAATGAATTCGCCAATAACTCTAACAATGCACTGTTACGGAATTGATCTAGGCAAGCCAGCAAAAGAAGGTTTTGAATTTACTAGAAATCTGTCAAAAGATAATTTTACAAAGGATGATTCTAAAATCATCAATATAGGATTTCACCAAGTAGTTAATGGCGAATTTCCAGATGCAACGGTTCTATCAGGATCTTTTTTACTTGCTTCATATTTTAACTAAACCCATTTCAGTATCCTTTGTAAAAGATACTAAATATTAATTTTATACACATGGCAAAATCAACAATGGACGCATTCGCCAAGTTTAACGACTTGCTCGAGAAAAAAGTCAAATCAAAAATCGAAATCAGAGGATTCTCTGATATTGAAGAGTACATTCCAACTGGAAATTACTTATTAAACGCTCAAATGTCAGGTTCCTTATTTGGAGGCTATCCCAATACTCGTAGTATTGGAATTGCTGGCGACTCCGGTGCAGGTAAAACATTCCTATGTTTAAATGCAGTTCGTGAATTACAAAAAATGGATTACATGGTAATTTACATTGACACTGAAGGTGCAATTGATTCAAGTGACTATGTTAAATTCGGAGTGGACTTAAGTAAATTAAAATATTTACGTATGGGTCTTATTAGCGAAGTTAAATTTTATGTCCATGACTTAATTGAAACAATTAAGGAGAACCCAGGACTTAAGATTGCACTATTTGTAGATTCAGTAGGAATGCTGGATACGGATAAAAGTCAACGCGATATGGATGCAGGTAAGAATGCTGCAGATATGGGACTTCGTGCAAAGGAAATGAGGTCTCTATTCAAATCATTAACTCTAGATCTTTCAAATTATAAAGTTCCATTTATTTTTACAAATCATACATATGCCTCAATGGATCAATATACGCCAAAGGGTATGTCAGGTGGTGGAGGTCCGGAATTCTCTGCATCAATTATTTTAATGTTGAGTAAAGGAACTCTTCGCGATGAGGCCAAAACTACTACTGGAATTATTGTTCGTTCTAAAACTAAAAAGAATCGTTTAGCTAGGCCTATTGATATTGAATTCCATATTTCATTCCATAAAGGTATGAATCAATTCGTTGGCCTTGAGCAATATGTTAATTGGGAATCATGTGGAGTTGGTAGAGGTAATAAGTTAACTGAAAAGGAATTCTCTAAACTAAAGCCAGATGAATCTGACTTATGTTCAAAATTTGAAGTAGCTGGTGAAACATTCTATTTTCTACCAAAGAAACTTGGAAAAACTTATATCATTAAACATAATGGTGATGCTGTTCCAGTTAAAGAATTTTTCTCAGCTAGGTTATTTACTCATGAAGTATTAACTCAATTAGACGAAACTACAATTAAGCCTACGTTTAAATTTCCTGAAACACAAGATGGAATAGATGAAATGGAAATAGACGAATTAGAAGATTTAACTGATTCAGATAATGACCTTTAAATTACAGCCAAATATTCCGCTTAAATACTTACTGGACTCGCATACAGCCTTGCCTAGCTACCCAACTAGGCAAGACTTTGTATTCGATATTATTTCATACATTGTAAAAGTTACCCAAGTCAAATCTAAGGAATTTGACCTAGATGATATTAAATTCTCAACTAAGACTTTAAAATATGTGTTTGGTGATAAATTGACCAGCGATTTTTTAGAAAAATTAAAACTATTAATGAAAGACTTAATAGAAGATAATATTCTAATTAAGAAAGGTGAATTTATAATAATTAGCCAATCTGAATTTTTAAAATTTTATATAATTTCGAACTAAAAAATATGATGATAGATTTCAAAGAGAACATTGAGCTTCTCGAAAAAATAATTTTTAACTTTGTTCTAACTGAAGATGATAATGATGTAATCATTAAGCCTAAAAACTTTGACTCATTGGACAAGCGAGAAGTTATTCCATTAATTAAAGCTCATTACTTTAACGATGATACTCTACAAAGGTTATATCGTGAAGCTAAAAAATGGTTTATTGAATATTCTAAAATCCCAACCCGAAATGAATTGCGACAAATTGCAAATCTTTCAAATCTAGATATTTCAGAGCAAAAATTTAATGCACTGTTTGAAGTAGACTTATCTAGTTATAATTATGAATTTTTATTTAAGTACACAAAAGCATTCATTTTCTATAAAAACCTAAATGCGTCAGTAATTGATGTATTATCGTATTTAAAGACAACTGATATTAATCCAGAGAATGTTGAATTAATTACAAATGATGTTAGGGAGAAGTTCAACAGTAAATTAAATGTTTCATTCACTAGTGCTGAGTCCGGTCTAAATTTTTTTACTTCAGTAGATCACGTTCAACTTTCAAAAATTGGAAATCCAACAGGCTTTCCATTCTTTGATAAAACATTAGGTGGAGGTTGGAACCCAAAAACTCTAGTTGTTTTCCAAGGTCGACCGAAGGTTGGTAAATCAATGGTACTTTCAAATATTGCAGCCAGAGCATTTATGGCAGGTTGTCACGTAGGAATAGGAACTCTTGAATTATCTGACCGTAAATACATGAAAAGACTCGGTTCAAGCATATTAAGTATTCCATTTAAGGATTATGATTCAATGTTAGATAATAGTCAAGTGTCTGAAGTTACTAGTAAAATACAGAAGCTTAAATCAGACATGCCTCAGCTTGGCCAGTTAATAGTAAAGGAATTTCCAACTGGCACTGCTTCGGCGATTGATGTGGAAAACTACTTTTTAAAAGTTCAGCAAAACTCTGGAATTAAATTTACCGTAATTGTAGTTGATTATATTAACTTAATGCGACCTCTTCGTGAGCAAGGAAATACTTATGAAAAGATAAAAGTTATTTCTGAAGAACTTAGAGCAGTTGCAATTCGAAACGAATGGTGTATCATTACAGCTACTCAAATTAAACGAGATGCAGTTGATGATCAAGATTTAAGCATGTCCGATATTGCAGAATCATTTGGTCTAGTGCATACAGTAGATTCGCTATTTGGATTAATCCGTGGACCTATGGAAAAGCGTATGAAGATTAAGTTAATTGCAAATAGGGATGGCGGCTATACCGAAAGTTTTAAAATGTATAGAATGAGTTATGAATTTGCTAAACTAACTGAAGAATACGATCCAGCTAGTGAATTTTATTCTGATGATGATGATACTCAATCTCTTGAAAATCAAATGAGAACTCAATATCAAACGGCTCATACGAATACGACAACGTTACCTCAAAATTTAATACCTATGGATGTTGCACTAGCTATGCCAGTACCAGTCCAAGCCCATCGAACTTCTGCAGATTATGATGATCTGTTAAATTCGATATAAAAATACACATAACTAAATGGCACCAAGAAAACACCCTGACGATTTTTCAGATCTAGATAATGATTTAACCGTTGAACAAGACGATACCTTAGAATTCGACGATGAAGACATCATTATTGAAGAAGATGGATTAATTGAAGGAGACTATGATGAAGACGAATTAGAACGCCGTAAGATTGCCTATTCTGACCTAAAAAGAAATGATAAGATTTTTGGAAATACTTATAATTTAGGATATGAACATAATGACGAAGACGATAATAATTCGCCAACGTCAAGTTCAGCTATTAAATTAGAAAGTGGTTCAGCTGCGCATTCAATGTCCGATCCAGACAGATATTCTGATCATGTAGACTATACTATTGTACAAAGAGACATATATAACTTTATCAAAGGTTGCTCTGAACTACAGGAGATCCTAGGTGATGAGCCTGAAAAGCAGAAATTTACAAAAGTACAAATTAACCAAATATTTAGTATAATTTTAAACGGGTTGAGTGCTGGAACAATGACAACAGTATTCATTAGCCCAATCCAAGTACTTGAATCAATTTCTTCAACTCTTAACATGGAATATAAAAAAATATTTGATATGTTAACTTATGAAAATAAAGAACTTTTATTAGTTGAGTTAAATAGTAAATACGGATTTTTAGATAGCATGGGCAAGAACTATAAAATATTTTAACATGAAGCTTACAAATATTCGAAAAATAACACTAGTTGGTGATTTACACTTAGGAATAAAAAATAATTCAATAGAATGGATTCAAATACAAAAGGATTTTCTATTGGACTTTTTAATTAATAAAGTAGATGAAGATTTTGATGAAGACCGCGATGTGTTATTTTTAGAAGGCGACGTATTTCATTCACGTGAATCAATTAATGTTAGAGTACATGATGAAGCCTTAACTATTTTTAAAAAGCTTTCTGAGAAATTTAAAAGAGGCATCTATATTATTATAGGAAACCATGACGTTTATTATAAAGATAGAAACGTGGTTCACTCGTTAAAAGCAATCTCTCATATTGCTGACAACATTCACGTATTTGAAAATCCAGAAATTATTACAATTAATGGATCGCATAACTTTTTAATGTTACCTTGGGTTGAAGATACAAATCGTTTAAATCAAATAATAACGGATCATAAAGAGTTATGCGAGTATATTGTCTGCCATGCAGATATTAAAGGTTTACGATTTAATAAATGGACGAAGGTTGAACATGGAATTGAAGTTGACATGTTATCCTCATATAAACGTGTTTATGCTGGCCATATACACCATCGTCAAGAATTTAAAAATGTTCTTTATACTGGAACTCCATATCAAATGGATAGAGGAGACCGTGGCAATACTAAAGGTTTTTATCAACTTGACGTATCTTCCCAGACGTTAACTGAGAAATTTATCGAAAACACTAACTCTCCAGTCTATAAGAAATTTGATATATTTGAATTATTAGAAATGCCAGCAAATGAAGTAATTGAAAAATTAAATAATTCATTTGTTGATATTATGATTAGCGTAAATTTCGTTAATAAATTCTCAGTAACTAGATTTTTAGAACTTATTTCAAAATCAACTCATCGAAAGGTTGAATTTTTTACATATGTCGATCAAACCTCTGACGAATCTACTACCGTTGATTTTAATCCAGAAGACCAGTTTAATGTTATTGATATATTTAAAAGCTACCTAAAAACAAAAGACTACTCACAGACTTTTAAAACTGAATTAGCTCAAAAATTTATCGAAATTCATAACTTAGTAAAACAACAAACATCCGATGAGTAACCCAAGTATATTATCAAGTTTATACGTAAAACCTATAAATGCTAAAGAGTTTGGAGTATTCAGTAATGCTCAAATTTATAGAAATTCCACAATTGAATTTTGTGCATGGATTCCAATTAGCCAAAAAACTCAAATTCTACTTAAAAACAATGATCCGATATTAGATAATCGGTTATTTGTTAATCCTGACGGTATGAATAAGGAACGTGAGATTGGAGAAAAATTAGCAGAACTTAATTTACAAGAGAGACTGGATCGCGGCCTTATTTCAACTGACCAATTTAAAGCAATTGTATATGATGTAATTAATCCAAATAAAATGCTTCATATTGATTCACATGCAATCCTGTTAGGGTTTGGTTCAATTTATAGAAGATCAGCTTCACCTAATATTAATTGGGATTATGACTCTAATAAAAAACTATATAAATTCTATACAGTACAAGACATCGACCCAGATCAAGAACTTACCTATTTTTTAAATTAATGAAGATACACGAATTTTCCTTTAGAAATATTTGCTCATACGGCAATAAATTACAGACTTTCAAATTTACTGATGACCCTAGACTAATTTTAGTTCAGGGTAAAAACGGTAGCGGTAAATCGTCAATCTCCGATGCATTAACTGTTGCAATTTATGGAAAGTCGGCAATTCGTAAAACCAAAGAAATTCCAAATCGTATTAATAAAAATGCCTATACTCAAATTAAATTTACAACTGGTAATGGTAGGCTTATTGATATAGAACGTGGACTTGAGCCAAATTTTTCAAAATTATCAATTGACGGAGCTGAATATAATTTACCAGATAAAAGAAGAGTTGATGACTTCATTGAAGAGGAACTAACTAAGTTACCGTTTAACGTATTTTCAAATACTATTAGCTTATCAGTAAACGACTTTAAAAGTTTTGTTAAGTTGAGCCCAGCAGATAAGCGCCAAATCATTGATAAAATTTTTGGATTAGATATTGTTAATGATATGTCTAAAATTGCAAAAGAAGATACTAAAAGAGTTAAGGGAGAAATTACTCCTCTTGAGTCTTCAATTGCAAGTAACCAAAGATTATTAGAATCATCAGTTAACCAACTTGAAAATTTAAAAAACGAAATCCAGGCAACTAACACAGCTAGAATTGAAGAACTAACTGCCGAACTTGCTAAATTGGTTGAGTTAAAAGAGACAGCTCGGGTTGAAGCAGGTAGTTTTACAACAAAGCTTTCAGAAATACAAACAATGGTTAGAACATCTCGTGATGAATTAACTACAGTTAGAGCAAATATTTCAGAAATACAAAAGAAACTTGATCTTTACAATAAAAATAAGTGTCCTCACTGCCTTTCCGACTTAACTGATGAAATTCACAGTCAAATCAAAGATAAATTGTTAAAATTAAAGGAGACTCAGGAAACTTCAATCCCAGATATTTCTGAAAAAATTAAAGGTTTTGAATCTACCTTATCTACTATTGATAATAATCAAAGTCAAGCAAAGGATAAATTTTATAAAATTGATGCACAGTTGTCCGCAGCAAAGAGAGAAATCCAACAGTTATCTCAGCAAGGTAAACAAACGTCCGATAAACACCTAGTTGAAGTAATAAAAAATATCGAAACTGAAATAAGAACCGCTGGTACTAGTTTAGCCAGCCAAGCCGAAAAATTAAAAGTTTCTCAAGAAATGGAAATGATTCTATCCGATAATGGTATGAAGCGGATGTTAATGAGTCAAATTATTCCATTATTGAACAAGAAGATCTTAAAGACTGCCAAGGTTCTTGAATTCAAATTTGCATTTGAGTTTGATTTGGAATTTAATCCAATCATTACTCATTTAGGAATGCAAGTTTCACCAGACTCATTGTCTTCTGGAGAACAAAAGAAAATGAATTTAATCGTACTTTTATGTATTCTTGAACTAATTAAACTAAAGCACAATAAAGTAAATCTTCTTTTCTTAGATGAAGTATTTTCGTCGTTAGACGTTGATTCAATATTTAGAGTAGTTGATTTACTTAAAACATTTTCAAAGAAATATAACATGACAGTCTTTGTAATTTCACATGACCCACTTCCGGAAGAATATTTTGATACAAAAATCCAAGTTGAAAATACCGATCACTTCTCAGACCTAACAATAGTTTAACCCTTTTCTATTTTCTTAGTATATTAGATAAGATCTAACTGTAAGTTTGATTAAAATTAACAAAAAATATGATAGTATTTAAAGGTTTAACATTTGCTGATGCATATCGTGACTCTATTAAGTTTTTATTAACTGATGGGCTGATTAATAATGCACGAGGTACCACTAGTAAAGAATTATTAGATGTTGCGTTAGTTATTGAAGATCCAACCCAGTGCCTTTATGAAAATTCAGTTAGAAGTTCTCAGCAGAAGTACATTGCTGCCGAGTTCTTATGGTATTATTCAGGTCGTAATGATGCAGCTTTTATTTCAAAATGGGCAAAGTTCTGGGAAGAAATTCAAAACATTGATGGAACGGTTAATTCAGCGTATGGTAATCTAATCTTTACCGAAAAGAATGAGCATGAAATAAACCAGTATCAATGGGCAATTCAAAGCTTAGCAACTGATCAAAACACCAGGCAAGCCGTATTACATTTTAATAAACCTAAACACCAATATTCTTCAAATAAAGATTTTGTTTGTACAATGTATGCAAATTTACATATTAGACAAAATAAGTTGTACATGAGCGTATTCATGAGAAGTAATGATGCAATATGGGGTACAGCAACTGATGTTGCATTTTTCTGTTCATTACAAATGCAAATACTATCTCATCTAAAGCGCTTTTATCCAGATCTTGAATTAGGAACCTATACTCATGTTGCAAACTCATATCATGTCTACGATAGGCATTATGATATTGCTTCAAGAATGATAGCTGAACCATTCACCTCAATAACACTACCTCCAATAATATCAGATTTAATTGAAATAGACGGCAGTCAAACTTCTGACTTTAAAACACTTTTTAATTCTATTATATCAGGTTCCAATGATATTATCTTATTCCAAGATGGAGAAGATATTTTTAAATGGATATATGATAAAACCTTTAAATCTAAATGATAATGTCTCAAAAGCAACATAAAATAGATATAGCATACATTAAAATGGCCCAAGTTTGGGCAGAGCTATCTCATGCAACTAGAAAAAAAGTTGGCGCTTTAATCGTAAAGAACAACACTATTATATCAGATGGATTCAATGGAACCCCGTCTGGTTTTGAAAATGAATGCGAAGAGGCTATTAATAATGAAGACGGTTCGTTTAAAGAATATAAAACCAAATGGTATGTTTTACATGCCGAATCCAATGCACTAGCAAAAGTCGCTAAGTCTACTCAAAGTAGCGATGGCGCAACCTTATACATCACATATTCTCCATGTACCGACTGTAGCAAATTAATTCTACAATCAGGTATTAAAAGAGTTGTGTATCTTGAAGAATATAGAGATATACACGGCTTAGATTTTTTACGCCGTGCTGGAATTGAGGTTAAAAAAATCGACCATGATTCGATATGATAGATTCAATAGATCGTACTCTCGAAATAATTTTCGTAAAGGATCAAAAACAATTCATTCAAATTTTTACTAAAAAACAAAAATGTGACTATTTACTAAACGTAAATAAAATCATTAAGGAAAAATTTGATCAGGACATTCTAGTCCCAAATAGAATACAGTCATTCTTAATTAACTATGAGATTAAGAAACTCATAGACAAAGCGGTTAATGTTAGAAATCGAAAGTATAATCGAATAATTTACGTTAACGCAGGGCTTAGCACAAGTAATATTAATAATACGGTTAAGTTCTTGAATACAGCCTATTCAACAATAACCTTTGTTCCACATCTAATTGATTCTGAATTGGAAATAGGTGAATTAGCTGGAGTATATACAATAAAAAAGGGGCAGTAAAGCCCCTAATTTAATTTTGTATACTTAGAATTTACGATTTAGTAGTTTCTACTGTGCCTGAATAAATTAATGATTCTTCCGGTTTACTTTTGTCATTTACAATAACAATATCAAATTCTCCATCAGTATCAGCTTTTGGAGAAACCATAATAGTTGCGCCGTTCTTAATACTTGCATTAGTAGAGCTAATTACGTTAAATGACTTAGTCGAGTCAGTTGTTAATTCTGACTCAGATGTTCCGACAACTTCAAAGTTACCAACTTGATTAGTTGATACTTTAAGATTATATGAATTAGATGGTTTTGTAGTATCCTCAGCTTTAGGAGAATCTACGGCCTTTTCTTCTTCAGAAACCCATTGTTCAAATAATTTAATCAGCTTCATTAATTATGCTTCGGTTTCTTCTTCTTCTTCTTCGTCTTCAGTAGATTCTTCTTCACCTTCTTGATTTTCTTCTTCCTCTTCTTCAGCAGGAGCGCACATCTTTTTAATAGCTGCACATAAAATATCACAAACTTCTTCTTTTTCAAGTTCCATTTTTTCAGCGATTTCATCAATCATTTCTTCAAGATCGTCTCCGAAATCTGCCATTAGCATTTCTACTTGTTCTTGATCTACTTCTGATTCTTCTTCCATTTCTGGAGTTTCTTCCATTTCTGGAGTTTCTTCTTCGGCTTCAGCGAACATATTAAAACCTTCGTTTTCATTAACGAATTGTTCAAAGCGTTTGATAGTACCTTCTTCAACAGCATTAACTGTTGCAATTGTTTGTTTTGCGTACATTGGATTAAATGGTTTTTTCTTTGCAGTTCTTGAAATTAAATCACGGGTTACTGCTTTCCACGTTGGATCATAATTATGATTGAAATTTCCACCTTCGAAATCGGCATTTCTGTCAACTACTCGTTGGTATCCTTCAAGTGATTTTCTTTTTGATTTATCAAAGTCTTCCTTTGAATTTGGACCGCCAAAACCAGGTTTCTTTAGGTCCATATAACTATCCATTGAAGGATTGTCTCTGCGTTTTACATTAAAAATGTCCATGTGATAATACCTGTTATTTTATTGACCAATTCTTGATTCTTTGTAAGCATCTGCTGTGAACTGTGCAGTTAACTTATAAATTGAATTATCCGCTGTATAGTCAAGAACAGTTTCAGTCATTTTGTTTGGACCAATAAATACTGGACCAAATGTAAAATCTCTATAAATTACACCAGCTCTATTAAACTGAGTTACTTGAATGCTTGCATCGGCGTAATCAGTCTTTAGGCCTTGACGACCAGTCAATGGATCGTATATTAAATCTGCCCATGCTCTTAAAGCATTGTAGATATACATATCATTATTGTTATTTAAGTTAACCTCAAAATCAATTGTAAATTGATGATATGTTTGAGCCGGTTTAGCTGGAGCAAAAGTTCTTTGAGAGAATTTATAGTTTTGGGTAACTACTGCTGAACCTGAACCTGCATATTCTGGCAAACTTGTTACCTTAAGTACATGTTCAAGCATTAAATTATTACCAAAGCCGATTTTACCTGCAACCAAAGGCGGCGGAGTAATAATCACCTCAAATTGATTAAGGTACAAGGGTTCATACTTAGCTGGACCTGCTGTTGAATTTTTAAAATGTGGTAGACCTGCCATTTTATCTCGTATTTTTTAGTTATTTATTATCAATCGAAGCGCTTTGTTTACCAGGTTGCTTTTGTTTTTCAACAGGTTCACGCGATTCAATTTCTTTTTGTATTTGTTTCTGTAGAGACTTAATCTCAGAGGTTGTTTTGGTGCCTAACGTAATATTAGTTGCCTTAATAACATCTGCAATATCAAGTTCAGGCTTTTCTTTTGAGTACACTGAATTTGGATCAGGCGTAAAACTTAATTCAATTGATGGAAATACCTGAGCTAGTAAATTTCCTCCAAACTTAAATTCAATTTCATCAAACTCGGCAAATTCAAATCGTATTACATTTGATAATAGACCAGATCCAGAAACTTCTGCCCAAATCTTTTCCCGGTTATCAATTTTATCTCCAGCTACTTGTTTGGTCAGGTTATTTGAAACTTTATATAGAAACTTAATTCCAGCAGAATAAGCTCCTCTTCCTTCTTGACCCTCTAAAAATCTTAGTTTATCTCCGTATACTGTAACTGTGTACGCAGATGACGCTCTTTTTTCTGGTGCAATGGTGGTAGTTGCAGTAACTAACTCCTGATCATCAGTCTTCACATTAGGTTCATCATCTACTTCTTTATTAGTATCAATAATCTCAGCGGGCTTCTCATCATCTGCTTTAATCTGGGTCTCTTCTTCTTGGCCAGCACCTAATTGTTTAGGAGCAGAAGGTCCAGCCTTAAGATATAATTTATCATCTTCTTCAGCATCTTCTTCTTGGCCAGCCCCTAATTGTTTAGGAGCAGAAGGTCCAGCCTTAAGATACAATTCATCATCTTCTTCAGCATCTTCTTCTTGGCCAGCCCCTAATTGTTTAGGAGCAGAAGGTCCAGAATTAAGATACAATTCATCAACCTTTTTCTTTTTGTCAGACTTACTTGCTAATTTAGAGTCAATAACTTTATTGATCTCAACTATTAAGTCATTTAGAAGTGATCCAGACGTATACTTAGTATAGATTGGAGCTGCAAATGCTGATACATATTCCAGATCAGGATAAACATCAGTTTGATGTAACTCAATTGACTGTTTATTTTGATCCCACTTTGGCTGTTGACCATTGCCTGGATTATCCCAAGTTATTTTAAAACTTACGGTTGATTCAGCTATTACTCCTTGTGCGCTCAATTATTAACCTACTTCTTTTTCACCTTGGAATTCTTTTCCACGGTTTGATTTTTTAGTTGATGGATCAACTGGTTTATAGTTAGCCCAAATCTCATTGTAAATTCTACAAGATGCTCCCATAAAATTAACGATTCCAACGTATTTCTTACGATCTTCACCTTTCATTTTTGAAATCTTCTTTCCGATACTACGAGCATCATCTAAGTCCAATTGCTCATCATCAGTTTTTCCAACTAAATCCTTTATTGAATTTTCTTGAACAACGAACGACTGAAAGGACGTGACCTTATGTTTGTTTTGATCTGACATTTCAGAATGGGTTTTTTAATTACTTAGGCATTTTAGCCATGTTAGGCTCAACTTTCTTACTAATAGCTTTACCTTTAATTACCAATTTAGACATTTTAGAGTCTACTGATTTTTTAGGTGAAGAACCTTTAGTTGTAGGTAATTTAGAAACTTTTGTATCTACTGATTTGCCAATCATTTTACCTTTTCCTTTAGGAAGAGTAGCCATTTCAGGTTTTACTGATTTGCTAATACCCTTTCCTTTTCCTTTAGGAAGTTCAGACATTGCTGGTTTTACAGTAGTGTTAGATTTTGAACCTTTACCTTTAGGTAATTCAGCCATTTCTTGGTTGATTGCTTTCTTTTCTAAAAGAAATTGTGAGTAGTTTAAAACAGAATTGCTCATTTGTTTGTATTATTTTTTAAGTACTTTAGAATGTTATTTATTAGCGACCCGTCCTTAAAAAAGAAAAAGGCTCCCTTGTGAGGAGCCTTTTCCGTATTAAGCTTATTAATTCTTATGATTAGTAAGAAGAAGCAGGGCGAGTTGAACCAGTCAATACTCCTAGACCTGTTACAGCCAACGTAATGTATTGAGTTTCTGGGTGCCATCCAGCTTCGGTAATAGCATAACGAGATTTCATACCAATTTTCGGAGAGAAAGTTCCCTCTGCAATTGTTTGAAGACTCTCTGCCATGATATATGGAAGGAATTTAACACCTGGCTCTTCATCAGCACCTTTACGACCGATATGGATACGGTTATCGCTGAATTTCAAGTTAGGATCAACGTAGATGGTTAAACCATGTACTTTACCTGCAGGATACAATTGACCAGCAGTAGATGGAAGATCATTATTGAATGGAGCGAAAGAGTAACCAGCTACATCTGCTAAAGCAGAAGCAACACGACCGTTAGTAACGATGTATGTACCTGCACCGAAACGACCTCTATGATAAATCAAGTTAGCCATTTCAAGAATTTTAGTTACAACACGACGTTGTAGAGTTGAGATGTTCTCAAATCCAGTTGTTCCAACAGTTAGGTCCAAAGTAGTGATACCTGCACCTTCAACACCTTCAACAGCAGTAGCGTGAACTGATCCTAAATTAAGAACACGGTCAACTAACTTTTTGTTGATTGATTGAGCTAATTCGTTAACTGCTACATTCTCTAACATAGAGATTACGTCAAAGTTCCAAACTCGGTTAAGATCTTGGATTTGTTCAACAGTTGCTGAAATAGAAACTTGATCTCCTTTTGCTTCGATGAACTTAGTGAACATACGAAGACCCATTTGACGGAATTTAGAAGTTTCAGCAGTTTGACGAGCCATACCTTCCATTTGAGTTCCAGTAGATCCCATATAAGGACCGTTGAAATCAGATGTAGCGTAATCAGCGTCAGATACTGAAGTAAAACCAGAAATATGGTTTTCTAAAGCAGAAACTAATTCAACTTTGTTATCAGCTGTACGGAAAGTTACTACCGCAGTACCTGAAACGTCAGTTGCATTTGCTGGTTGAATATCAACGTCAGCTGCAAAGTAATCAGCAAGAGTACCACCATCATGAGATAGGATAACTTTGAAGATTGGAGAACCATCAACACGTGATTTACCAACGAATTGTAAAACTAAGTCAGTATTACTTTCGTTAATACCGTAGTTAAGACCTTCAGTAAAAGGCAATTTAGATACTGGGAATTTATCACCATTTGCAATACCGTTTACTGTAGAACCTGCAGCATTTTCTAACAAACCAGTGATCTTAATTAAATAAGGCTCATATTGTTTGTCGATGTTACCACCTTGGTATACATAATCCAAGTAAGGTAGGAAACCTACTGGAGAATCCATAGGAACTACACCAACTAGGTCGAAACCAATAGTTTTAGCAGCTACTTGGATTGCAACTGGTAAAAGGCTTGGGAATTTATCACCAGAACCAGATACAGAAGCACCGTAACCGTTTTTAGCACCACCTGTGAATGGAGTCATAGAACTCGTTGGAGAACTAATTGCACCCATAGCACTGATAGAACCAGGTTGTTGTAAGAATAAACCTGGAGCTACTCCAGTGTTTGCTTCATTGATTGAACCTGCGTTATCGAAGATAGCATGATTGTGAGCGTAGTCAACTAACCAAGGGCGAGCTGTAACGTTTGCACCATAACCTTCTAAAACTGGGGTCCAAGTTTCCTTAATTGAAGCGTCGTTCAATTTTTTGAAAATTTTTGTTGCCATTTTTTAAAAAATGTTTTTTTAATTTTGTGCTCTTCTTTTAAGAGCGTCCATGTAGTTATTAGAATAACCACGTAGACTTTCGTTTATTTGGTTTAACGATACGTAACCTTCTTTACCTTGGTTTTCGTTAATAGAATTATTATTTATAATTGTCTCAGTTGCAATTCTTTCATTAATTCCTCTGAAATCGCGAGAATCCCAGAAAGACTTAACTTGATACGAAGTATTTAGAGTGAAGTTGTTAGCTTGAGAAGCCATCCAATTTCTTTCTCCTTCAGTCATACTTTCAAATAATTGCTTGTATGCAGCTGGCATAAGTTTAATATAGTTAGGAGTGTTTTCAACTTGTTTGTTAAGAACAGCTTCCATAATATTAACTACTTCACCTTCGTTAAAGTAGATCGCTCCTTGCATTGTTTCAACGATTGCCGATTTAGTAGTTTGATCTAAATTATAGAATGCTTGTTTACGACCTTCGTTTAACAATTTTAAGAATGGATATTTGTTTTCCAAAACAGCTTTAGCTGAATTTGACTTAATGTGAGTTAAGATTCCATCAACTGCTCCAACTAAATCGTCAACTGAAGAAGTTTCATTAACTTCAAATTCTACACCTTCGTTTAATTTTTTAACTTCTCCAAGTAAAGAACGAGTTTTAGTTAAAGCAGATGGTGTAATTTTCTCATTTAGAGTCTCAGCAATGTATTCTGAGTATTTAATACCTTGTTGAAGATTTTCTCCAAGATAGTTTGAGTATTTAATAGCTGCATCTAAGTTTTCAGCTAAATAGTTAGAATACTTAATTCCTTTTTCTGCACTTTCTGCAACGTATTCAGTGTATTGAATTCCTTTATCTACGTTTTCTGCAATGTAGTTAGCGTATTCAACTGTTTTTTCTACGTTTTCTGCAATATATTCAGAATAGTTAATGTTTTGATTAACTTTCTCTCCTAGATAGTCAGAGTATTGAATATTCTTTTCTACTTTTTCTGCTAAGTAGTCAGAATAGTCGATTACTGTATTAACTTTCTCTGCAACATGCTCAGTGTAATTAATACCTTGATTCAACATTGTTGAAAGATAGTTAGAATATTCAACCAATTGCTCCATTTCACCAGCTAAATAGTTAACGTATTCTACCATTTTAGCAACAACTGGAGATTCTCCTTCGGTTGCGTTTTCGCTGATCTTTTGAAGACCTTTGTTGTTTTTAGAGATGTTCTCTTGTAGTGAAGAAAATTTCTTTTTAACCAGTTCAGAATACTGATTCATCTCTTCTTTTGTTACAAACTCATTAGCCATTTGCTGTGTGTTATTTTGTTTAGTTGGTATTTCTTGATTATTTATTCTGTAAATCTTCACAGAATCCTCGAAACCAAAGTTTTCAGAAATATCTGTTAACTTGGTAGTGATTGCCGTAGTTCTTAATGAATCTAGTGATTCAAAGATTGCTGAATAATTATTTTGCAAACTTTCAGATACTTGGCCAAGCGCTGCTTGTGCAAAACCTGGTTCTGCAACCAAATCGTATGTGAATATTTTTGCTAATTTAACCTTTCCATTCTCAGCAACATTACCTGCAGCTCTTGAAGAAATTGAAGTAGTACAACCTGCTTCAACCAAGGTTTTTGCAATTCTACCGCATGGTGTATCTAATAGACGAAGTCTAATTTTTACACTATTAGTTGGTTCATCATAAGTAAGTCCCTCAATTACGTGAGATACATTAGCTAATGAAACGTCAAATTTTTGTGGATGATCAAGTTCACCAAATAGTCTACGCTGTTTGATCTTCTCATTTAAGTAAGTTAAATGAGGTAAGTATTCCTGTTTTTCGTAAATACGATTGTTTTCGTTCATTACTCCAAAAACTGCCGCAGTACCTTCAAGAATAACATCATTGTTTTCTCTAGTTACCGTAACCGCTTCATTTAGATGTTCAATGATAAACACTGAATTTTCTGGGACAGCAGGCTGGTTTAAACTTTTAATATTAGTAGTAGTCAACTTAGTCAGACTTTTTTGATTATTTATACGCGCCCATTCTTATTACTCTAGATAGGCCGTACTAACATTATTTATTAACGTCAATCAGCAAGTCTTTTAAAATTTGTAAGTTTTCTTCACTTATGTTTGAAAAATTTGGCTTTTTAACCAAGATCTTAAACACATAATTTCCTTTATGGCCAAATGCAGAGAGTAAGCCCTGACTCGGTATTTTAACTGTTATATTACTTAAGGTATCCCGATTAAATGATTTAATACGATACTTTTTGCCCATTGGGCTCTCCAGGATAACTTCTTCCGTGAATAATATATCGTGTAAACTTAGCTCAAAGTCCTGAATAATATCACTTTGGTCAATTGTAAGTCCTAACATATCAATGTTTATACGAACTATTAAATCACCAGTAACTACTGCATTTCTTTTTTTACTAAAATAATCAAATTCTTCAATTTCTTGACTTGACCCGCCTCCTCTAACCTTTAACGTAATTAAATATCTTCCATTATCAAATGTAATCGGATAACTTTCATTAGTCAAGTCAATTTTAACCCTAACTTGTTTATTTTCAGATTTTGCCGAGCCTGAAATAGTTTTATTTACAATATATTGTATATCAAATGAGGCTCCGTCCATTAATTCCTTAATAGTTGCCCACTTATCAACAGTTATTGTTAAATTCCTAAAATCATGAGGTCTATTTCCGCCAAATGAAAAGTCTCTAAAAGATCCAAAATTACCAAAAAAATCAGCATTAGCTGAACCATTAAACTTTCTGGAATTGTCATAAGCCTTACGCTTATCTTCATTACCGATAGTTTCATAAGCTTCCGCAATTTCTTTGAATTTATCTTCTGCTTCAGAGCTTCCGCTATTCTTATCTGGATGATATTTGGTTGCAAGTTTTCGATATGCTTTTCGTATATCGTCATGAGTCGAGGTTTCTAAAACTCCAAGGGTCTCGTAGTGATTCTTCAAAAAATGTGAATTGTAATTTAGTATCTAATACTAATTAGCCAAAATAAGTTTAATGGCCAATTGCAACCGTTTCAGAGAGCAGTGCATCTCTTATATTTTGTATATATTGTTGTGCTGCTCCTGGAGTTGAAGGCATTTTAGCATCAATCATTGCAGCTAATACAAATAGAGCCGCATATAAGGTATCGCCCATCACTGCACTTTCAACAATATTAGACGAGCCGATCCGGGTTGTTTTACCATCAATATGAACATTTTGAGCACTGGTTTTAATTGAATTTGAAACTACGTTTACTTGAGATTGACTCATTACTGTAATAACATTTCCATCTAATTCAACTGAAGATAGGCCGTCTTTATGATAAAGTTCAATTTTAGAATTCTGATCAATGTTTAGGTAAGAGTCTTTCATCTCAAGAGTTAATCCTTTACCTTTATTGAACCAAAATTTAATTTGCTCATCTCCATCAAATAAGATATAGTGAGCTCCTTCATATTCGTAATCAGTACTCTTTTTAAGTTCTTCTTTAATATCATCGCCGATTTCCTGTACCTGCTCATATTCCGGAGAATAAAGATCGCCATTATTAAATCGGACATTTACAATTGCACCCTTTTTAGGAATTGAAATTGATCCAGCTTTTGCATCTTGACCAAAAAATGCAGGCTTCTGAGACTGTATTGCCCATGGAATATCTTCAACCGGTAAAGTATCAAAAATACTAAATACTTTAATTTTACAACGACCCTCACGTAATGGATCAGTAACGTCAACTACTTCTCCAAGAAACTTGGTAGTTAGGTTATCTGATCCAGTTGGATCTTTTTCAATATCGTGATTTGGTCCTATCATTTTACACTTTTTAACTTTTCGCTTTACCTATTATCATAATTATGGATAAACATCACCCAAATCTCCGTCCTTAATTGTAGGCTTCTTATCTACTCCTGGGTAAATATCGGCATTCACAACTGATCCACCGCCTGGTCCAATTGGCGAAGTTCTGCCAAATATTCGGTTTGTTCCAAGAACCTCAGTAGATCTATTATACACATTTTGGCCCACCGCGGTTTCAAGTCTAGTTTGTAATTGATTAGTAATGTCACCAATTATTCGAGCTGGTAACCTTGCTGCGCTTTGTAAAAATCTTTGAGCTCTACCCTCAAGAGAACTTGCCAAGCCTGAAAAAATACCAAGCGACTGATAATCAGATTCAGTTGATGCCTCAGATTCTTCTAAAACCCATGCTGCTCTAATTTTGAATGACGTATTAAATGGCTTATCCTCAGTATAGGCTTTAATTTCAGTAGAGCCTGATCCACTAAGTATATCTGAAAAATCAAATTCACATCTTTGCAATCTGTACTTTAACTGGTGTAGTCCATTTTCTAAATTTCCAGCTTTATCATTAATATCTCTAATTTCAAATAGAGTAATTGTCATATCAAATGTTCTAAGATTATCCGGTAGGGTGTAACATAATTTATCAAAATCATAAATTGCTCTACGATAAGATTCTGCGAATTTAAGCAATGGCTGTTGTATTGAATCTAGGCAATTTATTGTAATTTCAACTTTTTTATCTCCTTCCTTAACTCTACTCGCGGCTTTCCATAATTGATCTGCTCCCATAATTGATTGAAAATACCATGGGCTCTCTTGTAATTGTTCTAATAATACAATTGCATCTCCTAAATATTGAAAATTCTTTTTTGTCCATGGAGAACCATACGCATACAACCAGTCAATCGCTTTCCATTCTACCACATTATACTCATTCGTATCGGATTTTTGATCAGTTGGTTTCTTAAGTAAGCCATCCCAAAATAATCCATCATTCGTTGCGTTTCGTTGATTAGTCGGAGGAAAAAAGTCTAGATCAAATGTTAGGAACACTGGATCTTGCACATCGTTAAGCGAACTTTTTACAAACTGCTTCCATCTTTTTGGTCCATTAGTTTTAAATTCTACTGCCATAATTATGCTTTATTTTCTACCTTAGGTTCAGGCACCCAATTTTTTCTACTTAAAATCATTGTTGTTTTAAATTTATATTCCGGGTCCAAAATATTATAGTGATATTCAATACTCTTTACGTAATAAGTATCGCTTAAATATGTATCTAATATTTCAGCAGAGGCTCTACTTTCCATTGGATTATCAGATTTTTGCGAATCAACCGGTTCAGCCAAGTCATTTTGTATTTTATCATGACTTAACTGCTGAACTCTGTTAGAAAATATATTTACTTTAATTCTACTTCCTTTAAGTATATTATGATTAAACCCAGGCAATTTAACTAACAACGAATTTTTATCAGCTTCTGCCATATTATGATTATTTAATAGCTTAGCAAACTTATAATTCAAATGTGAATTACTATAATCTGTACCCATCCATTTAACTACATCATTATCAATATAATCCTTTAAATCCGGAGATTGATATACGCTTACGCCATTTGCTGACGGTTCAGATAGAGGTTCAACAAACCAATTTTTAACAGGATCAGCTTCCCCATGTTTATAAACAAAAATTCTTTTTCTAAAACCTTTAGTTTTTAAAATATCTCCATTTTCACCAATCATTGAATATTCTAAAATTTTCAGCTCAGAAGATTTATCACCAGTTGATGAATTTGTCAAAATAAGTTTAATTGTTGCGTCCGGTACTTGTACAATATTTCCACTCGCTGCTCTAGATGTATCAATTGAGTCAGTTGATATTGCTGGATAGCCGTCTGATATTTCCTTATCATCGCTAAATTGTTTAAATTGTTTTTCAACATTAATAAAATTAAGCACATAATATCGATCAATAAAACATTCAAAAAAAGACTTTTCATTTTTATATGAGTGATCGGTTATTTGCTTAATAAATGATTTATAATTCAAGTTAGGATTAATCCATGTCATTTTATCGTTTGTGGTATCTTCATTTGTTGCAAAGCCTAAGCCTAACTCTTCAGCTATCTTTTTTAGTGCTTGCGCTGAAGTTAGTCCATTATACGATTTAATGAAATTTCCGTTTAAATTTGGAACGTATAATTCTCCAAAAAAATCATATCTAGTTTCTCCAGAACCTAATGGTATTGAATGAACATTTGTAATTAAGAAAGATTGAGAAAATGATTTTAGTTTTGGATGACTTTGTGCAACAAATGCCGTGATCAATAAACTTGTTCTAGGATACGTTCTTGAAGTTAAGGTTCCCATTGTATCAATTACTGCTACATGAATAGTTGGTACAATTGAATTCATTGATACATCCATTGATATTACATTCTCTGGAGCAATGATAGAGTTTCCAATTTTAATTAATGGAGATTTTTTACCTAATTGCTGAGCATAACCTGACCGTTCAGCATCCCTAAACTTTTTATCTGATCCAGGAGTTTCAAGATCAAGTACGCTAATACTCGGAGGAGTAAGTTTAGGGTCAAGAGTTTGTATAATTAAATCTTTAACTGCTGCCATTAACCGAATATTTTATTTTTTACCAAGGCAGCCTGTAACTTAGTCCTAGAGATTGGGTCAGGACAGTCATCCTTTTTCACTGAGGTAACGTCATTTCCGAAAACAATCTTACCATTCACAACTTTTACTGAAGTGTCTTTGGCTATATTCGGAGGTGCAACTACCGCATTTGAATTTTTCTGCAAATAGTCAAGTCGATTTTTATCCTGTTTAGTTTTTGGAGAAATTAATGCGGTTTTCTTCTTCTTTCGGGTAGAATTCTCCCAATTATTATTACTTCCATTAATATTATCCGGTGTTGTTAACATTGACGATAACACAGCCCCGTCCGGTGCTTTAATAAAATCGTTAATATCTAGTGCAAATGGATTTGATATTCCATTATACTTAAATAAAACACACATAAATGAAGTAGTCTGATATAGGATTTTTGAAAGCAGGTCTCCCCTCATCTGTAATCCATCATCAACGATGAAACTTTTACCTTGATTAACTAACACTCCTTTAAATGAAACACTTCTTCTAGTTAAGTCAGTAACAACATCGCCATTTATTTTTGTAAAACTTAGTTTATTTCCTAGTATTTTTAAATCTATCATATTATAGTAATTAGTTTTTACCGTATTGTCTCTGATAATAAAACAATAATAAGCTATCATCGAGTATCGGTCCTTTATTTGCTTGCTGTAATTTTACAGAAGCCTCAGTTATCCCATATCCAACCAAGAATCTATTCTTAAATTCTTTATAGCGGTCCTTTGTACCAGGTTTACCATTTTCAGGGTCTCCGTCTTTGAGGCTATCATAATAAGCTTGCAGCGATTTATCTTGCTTACCATCAGCCGTTGCTTCAATTGCGCTCCATAATTTATTATTCTCATCACCAAACGTATCATTAAGTGAAGATGTCCTAATCATACCTGAGGTTAATTTAGTCTCTCCAAGGTTTAACATTCTTTCAATTGCTGTTTTATCTCTAGGCTTTGCCTGTTTTAAATTTACTGAAAAGCTAACACCAGTTGGAAAATCGTCAGGGCCAAGCTCTTCATCCCATTTCAGATCAACTGAAGTACACAACAAATCTCCCATTACAAAAATTGGGTTAAGCGGATTACCGACAACAATATGCCATTCCCCAACCGGGCGGTCTGACTGTGCAGCTTTAATTCCAATAAGCTCAGGAATTGCTTTTCCTAATTTATCAGGTGCCATTAAGCCAGTTTGAAGACCCTTTCCGATTGTAGATACTAGATTATTTTGAATTGCACTACCTGCCTTTTCTAATGCACTAGTCATACTTGTTAAAATTTTATTAAATTCGTCAGAGTTATTTCCAGTATAGCTGCTTCCCCAACTTGTTAAAATTTTACCAAAGGCCTCAGTTGTGGTTGGGCTCATTTTTAGTCCAGTCTTTGGAAAATACCTAGCAAGTTGACCTAAAAATTGGGCATCATTATACGTTAAGTTAATAAAATTTGAAATTAAGTCTAGTGCTACAACCTTTGGACTCATACCATTAAATGATCTAAACGAATATTTAAAGTTTATAGTAAATGGATTATTCCAATTTTGATTTTGCATTCCTCTACTACGTTTACTTGATTTATGAATAACATTTACTGGACCATATATGCGATTCCAATATGGGCCACTTGTTGAATCGTACAAATTCTTTTGAAACTTTTGTATCTTTTCTTCAAAACCACTCTGCTGCTGGATTGACTCATCTGTTCCATTAATCGTTGCGTATGCAGTAGTTAACGTATTGGCAATAACGTCACCGCCTGGAACCCCTTTAAATAAATCAAGTACCTCCTTTAAAGTTATTTCATTACCGGTAATTGTTTGTTCAGTAACCTCAACATCACTAAACGTCATATCCCATTTAAAAACTCCAAGGTTACTTAATGAGTTACCAGTATCACTACCAAACCAAGTAACTGCTTGTGCAATCGGTAATGCATTACGTCTTTGGTCAGTTTGACCTAATCTTAGGGAATCATCAATTGGAAATGGGTACCTACGTAATGTTATTAATCTATTATTTGGGATCTTACCGTAATCTTTACAAAACATAAAATCAGTTAAAGAGTAGGGTTGAAATCCGACTGGTGAGCCTGCTGATTTGGTTGCTCCCCAATTTATTAAAACTGGTGCAGTTGGATTAGACAGTGAACTTTCAATATTTGATTTAAAGCTACGAGCTTGCTGAGCAGTCCCTTGAGTAAGTCCGCCTAATGCAGCTAATGCATCAGCTGCCTTTTTCTTACGGTCAGGCGTACTGCTAAGCTTTCCACTTGTAATATTCTCAAGCACAGTTTTTTTAAGTATCATCTGTGCCGTTGATTGAGCAACGTAATCAACATCTGATTTTAAATTACTTGAAAATCCAATAAAGTGACCTTCCGGTTTATATATTGAGCCGGCATTAAATGCTGCATATTGAAATACTGCAAACTTATTAAATATTGAACTTACATTAGTCTGCAAAAACCCACCATCGCCAGAGTTACTTGCGATTCCCTTAGCCAATGCAGCAAATCCAGATGCGCCAATTGGAGCTGCTAATTTTTCCAAATAGTTAACTCCAGCAAATGCTTCTGCTGTGATTAATGGTAGTCCAAGGGTTGGATTTATGTCAGACATATTATTAAACTATTTTTTATAAGGTTATTTATCGACCTAAATAAAAAAAGGAAGATTGTAAGACCTTCCTTTTGTAAATATCAATAGATTTAAGTATTATTCACCAATTTCAATTTCATATCCAAATTTAGATGGTTCTGGTGCATTTGGGTCAAATGGGTGTTTAGTTTGAACCCCATTTTTAATAGTTGACCACGGAACACTAATCGATATATTTTTTGGATAAAAGGGTAATCCGCCCCATTTTACTTGAAATCTACCATCAAATGGTCCAGCATCTTCAATTTCAAAGTCATGTCGATCTTCTTCCTCCATATTATCATCCCATATTGAATACTCGCCAGCAATATAAACAGTCCTTAATATAAAGTCAATTTCAGGAATTCCCTCATTATCAAAATAAGGTTTCATCTCATAGGTAATCTTAACTGTATTAAAACTAATATCTTCAATCTCAGCAACATTGTCAGCTAAGCCTAATTCGGCTAAATCTGCCACGTCTGTACCGGCTGGATACCTAATAACTGTCCTATAGAACTCAACGTCAATATCATACTTGTGAAATTCATGCTCTAAATAATCCTTTCCGTAAAATGCTTCAAACAATTTTATACCTGACTTCATAATTAATAATTTGCAAAAGTGCCAACGAATCTACGTAAGTAGCGGTTACTAGTTTTCTTGCTTTCTTGAATTTTTTCAATCTTTTCAATATTATCCATATATAAACCTGGAACAACCACTAGGTTTTGTCCATGAAACTCAACTGGATTAACTAATTCAACTTCAATTCGATCGACATCAGGTTCATAACTATTTTGATAGATTTCGGTAACGATTGCTTCTTGGCCATCTACCATTTCAAGCAAATCGTTTTGCATTTCTTCCACATCTACGTGAATCCTAATTTTGTCACCTACTGAGAGCTTCATTGTTTTTTGGTTTATATTTTTTAATATTTATTTGTTAATAGTGCATTGGATCCAAATCCGGATTTGGAATCATCTTCCAAGCTTTTTCAGCTGAGCCATTTCCACCTCTGGCTAATTGAACTTCTTGTGAATTTCCCTTAACTACATTAAGTGCATTAATATAGTCACCGCTATCTAATAGATCTTGTACCATATCGGCATCGTCTTCTGATAATTTGGCTCTATAAACAACCGGATGACGTTGACCATTGTATCTACAGCGCATTTGCATCATTGATAAATTACCAACATACTCCTTTTTAACAGGATCGTTTTTTGAATCAGTATCACTAAGCCCCAAGTCAAATAGGTCATCTAACTCATTTGCATCAGCCATATCTGGTTCCTTCATAAAGGATTCTAATCCATGGCAATCAGCTATTCCATAATACCAATTTGAACCAGCAGATACTGACTCTTCTAATGACTCATTAAATATACCGAAAGGTTTAACGTAATTGTTTTTCATAATTATCCCCAATTTTCTTCTAATTTACTACCACATGAGCACAGGTGGTCTTCATTAATCTCATGCGCTTCATACATTGTACCACATTCATTACATGAATATGACATTGTGCTAGATTCGTAAGTTTCCTTTTCGGTCATTTCTCCCATTAAGAAATCTGCAACTTCTTCAATATCATCTTTTGATGATGTTATATGGTCTTCTGCCCAATTATGACCATTTTTTAATATTTGATCAACCTTCATTGGGTCCATTTCCAACATGATATTAATTAAACGCTGAAGTGTTTTTAAATTTCCAAAGAACATATAGTTCTCAACTTCATGATTAGACTCATGGTCCATTCCAGCAGCGTGTTGTGGAATGTCTAAGGTGTTAGCTTGATGAGCAGTATCCGGCCCACTATGCATAAAGTTTTCAAATGTTTTAACTAATTTCATTTTTATAAATTATTTTGTTCTTTTATAAAATCCGCAAATCCAAGAATGGATGAAGATTTTTTGGTTTTCTTTTTATTAATTTTTGGTCCAAAGTTATCTCCTGAACCTAATGTAGTTTGAGTAGGCGGTGTAATTGGTCCCATTGATCCAATTGAGCCTGGGGTTTGAATAGCTACTCCTGGGGCAGATACTCCGCCGTCTTCACTAACTTGTTTTGGTTTTTTCTGATCAACTACTGATGTGTCTAATATAAACATTCGAGTATAAGCATCAGCCTTCATTTCACCTTCTCTACCTCCAATTGCTTTTCCGATAACTTTACCTAAGCCGTTGAGACTTTTTGCATAGATCGTGTGTAGATGCTTACCAGTTGCCGCAAATGCTCGACCTGTTTCAGTATCGGGTGCACCGCCGGCGCCGAAAATAAGTGCCATTAGATCTTGCGAAGCTTTTCTAAATTTCATTAATTTAGAATCATCTGCGATTTGTTTACCTGTAACAGGTAGTGCAGTTCTTTCATATAGGGGTAATTTCTTATTGAAATCATAATGAATTCCCTTATATTTTTTAGTATCAAATTCTTTGTTTTTGGCTTTATTAAGTAGTTCAGCCTGGATATTTTCAACTAGCCTACGTAGGTATTCTTTAGCATCTTCCGATACGTCAGGAAAACCGTTAATACTAACTTTAAGCGAATTTGCTTCTCGGTTAATATCATCTTCATTTGTCCACATTGTATATTGAAACTGAAATATTCTACGAATCAATGATGCAACGTTTTTATTTACATGAACTCCTGATAATATGTTTGCTAAGGTTTCTTTTCCTAAATCATTTTCAATCTTTTTCTGATATTCATCATTTGCTGTTTCAATTCCAGTAACTACCTCAGGCGGCATATCCTCTGACATTTGGTCAGCTGCTTCGATACTTAACAAAATTTTAGTAGCCGCCTCAGTTTTATCTTCTTCGGTTTGGGCCGCTTGATATTGTGAATACGCCTCTTGTGTTTTTTTAGCTGGTAGCATAACCTTTAACGCATAAATATCAAGTAGGTCTTGTTGAATCTTTTTAACCTTTTCATTAATTTCAGTGCTAAACTCCGATTGGCCAGTTTCCGACTGCTTTGTGTAAATTCTTTCAACTACTTGAGTCCTAGCTGCAAAGATCATCATTTTTTGAGTTATCTTCTCAACTTTTTGAACATTAATTTCAGGTTCATTAAGTGCTTGGCTTAACTCTTCACGAAAACCTCGCAATTCATCCTCTAAGTAAGTAAAATAAGTATCAAATAGGTCCTTTACTTTAGGATCACTAAACACCTTCATAAAAGCTGGATCATTCAACTTTGCATCAAGCTCTTCTTCTCCCAAGCTAAACAGGTAATCTAATAATTGATTAACGTAAGAAGTTATATCAATCTTTTTATTAGAGTCATTTTCTTGTCTAGAATTAGCCTCCTTTGCTTTATCCAATAGGCCACTAACGCTTGATCCAATTTGAATCAAGTCAGTTTCAAGAATTAACTTCTCGAATATTGATAGTCTTTTTACGTTTAGAAACATATTACTTTTGTTGCAGTAAATACTGAGTTTTGTTAGTTAAGTCTAGAATTTCGTCCACTAAATTATATAATTCAGAGTCTTTATCTTTTTCAAAAATCTCGCAAAATGTTCCACGAAGAGCTTCTTGAACCAAATTAAAAAATTCAGTTCTTGATAGTTCATAATCGTATACCATAATTGCAGCTTCGCCAAATTTAAGGTGTTGTGCACCGTATTTACCAGCAATTGCCTCTACTAGTGTATCCATTTGCTCAATGAAAGTTTCGTAAAACATTCCAAAGTGACGGTGTTCTGTATCATACCCAGTTTGCCAGTGTATAATTTTAGCTTGATCAGCTATCTGCATAAGAGATAGCATAAAATACGAAATTGTATTTTCTGAGCCAGTTTGAGGTTCTGTTAAATCTTCTAATCCGAACATTAGTTTTTGTGATATTTTTGGGCTTTTTGCCATTTTGAAAAAGGCGTTACCCAGAAGTCACGCTCAATATTCTTTTGTAAAAAATCGTATACATCATTACCAGTTGGATGTTGCATAACTGCATTTTTTAAAGGTTCTTTACCCTTTCGGTAGTTATCAATATTTTTAGCCGTCTTTTCCATAGAGTTATTTATTAGCCGATCTAACTCAACTTCTAGAATCTTCGGCTAAAACTTTATCTGATTGTTAAATATAAGTAATTAATAAAACTATATGAATTAATGAAGTTTGAAGAATTAACACCAGAGGATATTTCAACACTGTCTGAGCTCTATTGGAATAAGGACATAAGCTGGGATAATCGAATGAAAGAATTGAGTCAGTTTCTTAATAAATCTGAAAGAACTGTACAAAAGTGGTTAGCCAAACTTGGAATAACCGAAAGTTCAATACAGGAGTCTCCACAATTAATTAAAGCTAGAGAACGTAAGTTTAATAAAAAGAAAAAGCGATTTATCATCACCTGGGCTCAAAATGATACACCAGCACATGAAGAATTTATATCAAATCTTGAAAAGTACGCAGAGCACATTAATGCAGACATTCATGTAATTGCCGGTAGATATAAAAACCCAACTTCTGTATTTTCTGATAAAAATTATGAAACTTGGGCTGAAAGAATCGAAACTTATCTAGATGCTGGTCGCCATGAAGTCCATAAACACATGTGGATCATGTCAGACATTAAGATTCAGCCAACCTCAGTTGATCCAATGACTGGTTTACAAGGAATGAGTGGTATTAATTCATGCGTATTTGGGTCGCCTAGAGTACATCTAGAAACAATTCCAGTATTGGAAGGTAATCTTCCAAAAATGATGATGACCACTGGAGCCTGTACTGTATCTAACTACACTGACTCTAAATCAGGTAAAAAGGGAGAATTTCATCATACTCTAGGTTTTGTGGTTATTGAAATAAAGGACGTAAATACCTTTTTTGCTAGGCAAGTAACCGCAACTGAGGATGGAAATTTTACTGATCTCTATAATAGAGTTGAATATAATGAAGACCTTGAAACCAGTGAAATTAGTCAGGTAACTTCAATCGCAGTTGCGGTTTTAGGAGATTTACACTATGGTCAACACGATCCGCGTGTAATTTCCAAAACTCTAGACCTATTTAAGAAATTAAAACCTGAAAATGTTATTCTACATGATGTATTTGATGGACTCTCAATTAATCATCATGAGATAAATGATCCATTTATGCAATACCGTCGAGAATTAGACGGTTCAAATTCTTTAAGAAAAGAAATTGATGCAATGTTAAATGGGCTTGAAGATTTTAAAGATTATAATGTATCAATTGTCAGAAGTAATCATGATGATTTTTTAGATCGTTGGTTAAAATCTACTGATTGGAGAAAAGCATCAACCTTAAAGAATTCTTTGGAATATATGGAATATAGTGCTCTCTTATTAAGAGGAGTTGCACCAAATGGAGTTATTCCATACCTAATCAATCAAAAATTTCCTAAATTTAAAACATTAGGAAGAAGCGATAGTCTTGTAGTAAACGGTTGGGAATTAGCTCAGCACGGAGATGTAGGTTCAAACGGTTCTCGTGGATCTCTTCTTCAATTTCGTAAACTAAATACTAAAATTATCGTAGGCCATTACCATTCTCCTGGGCGTAGGGATGGCGCGCTAGCTGTCGGGACCTCTACTAAACTAAGAGTTAACTATAATGTAGGTCCAAGTGGATGGCTCCAATCACATGTAATCATTCACCATGATGGTAAGGCTCAACATATTAACTTCATCAAGGGAGAATTTACAACCTTAACATAGACACCTACATAGACACTCTGTCTATGTTGCATAAAAAAGCTCCAATTTTAAAATTGGAGCTTTTTTTATTCAAAAATTAAATAGGTTTATGATTCTATTTGGATTATTGGTTCTGGCGTAGAAAATGTTACTCCTGAAACTATTTCAGTCTCTGCATCAGGTATTTGCTCATTTACGCTTTCATTTAAAGATTCAATTAAGTCTTTATTTAGATTATAGAATTCTGAATGGATCGGAGATGGCGATGCTTCTTTAAATGCTGCAAAATCTCTGTCCTTAATTGACATTAAGATTGAATCGCCGACTGTTGTTATAGGTAATTCAATTAATCGAGTATCTCGTTTAATATTTAGGTTTCTAGATCTCTTTTTTGCAAGTTCTAATTGTAGTGCTAGATCTTTTATTCTACTAGGTTCAGCTGCTATACTTAGCGGTTCAAATCCTGGCTTTATTGCCTTTAGAATAGTTTCAATATTTCCATCTTTTACCATTACATGACCAGCAATATTTTGTTTATCATGTGCAGCTAATTTAGATAATGAATTGTTTAAAGTTTCTTTCTTAAATGGAAACATTTTTCCAGATTTTCCAGGGTGTACGCATACAAATAGAGTAGGTAGCCCATTTTTTTCAGTTAACAGTTTTGCATTTTTAAGATGGCCTTTGTGTATTGGTTGAAAATCTGATACTAATAGATTAACCTTTTTTACTTTACGCTCTTCATTTTCAGCAACATCGTATGTTTCAAAATATCCAGGGGCTTTATCGTCTCCAACAAATTCACTAAATGACGGAAAGTAATTTTCAAATAATTGATCTCCCATTGCAACTTTTGAAAGTTTATCAATTTGATCAATTAAATTAGATTTCATTGCATCAGTAAATAGAGTTGAATTAACTTTGATTTTCTTTTTTCTAAAAATATTAATGAATATTCTGTAAATTTCTTTGTAGTTAGGATTCTTACCAAGTATATCAATTACAGTTTGATCATTAATTAGGTCCGGATTAATATCAAATTCAGGTCTAGTTAAAAACTGAGGTATTTGAATTTCTAAATCATTAAATTTATCTCCGTATTCCTTAATGAACTCAATAAAGAGATGATTAATTAATGAAACAAATCGCTCGTCAGCCGTTTCTCCAGAAATTGTAAAACTTCTAAGATCGGACATTCGATAGCTTTCAATAAAATTCATTAAGTCAGTAACAATAATCCAAACATAATCATCACTCTTCTTTTGAAACTTTTCCTGAGGAAGATTCTTTGCATTATCATAAAATACTGGATCAATAATCTTTGCTAGAGTAGACGAATCTCCAATTGGATCCTCTTCATCAAAGAATCTAAATACAATTTCACTAATTTCTCTATCACTTAATTCAGGTTGAGAATTTTCATCAACTACTGGATTTAATACTGATAAAATGTGTTTGCTAAATGATTGAGTTTTAAATTTCTCAGCCAGCATTGGTAAGCTAGTAAATATAAATTCTTGAATTTTTACCTTTTGCTCGTCATTTAATTTTCCTTGAAATATAATAGTTGGTGAGTTAACTCCAAGTACTCCAGCCCATTTATCCAATTCAGTTTTATTATGGATAAGTTTAGAAGTTTGATAATTTTCATCAAGTACTTTAATATGACTTAGAGTTAAAGGTATCTCTTTAGAAGGATTATAGTCCATTCCAAATACATAATTTTCAGGTATTGAGGTTAAATTACCCCCAATACTTTCAAAATGTCTAATGCCCGGCTCGTAGTACTTACTAAGAACTCGGTCGATGTAACCAATTTTGCTGTCTTTTTTAAAGAAGTTAAAGTTATTCTGTTTTGCATCTCTTTTGGCACCAAAATAGGCGCCGTCATTTTTTTCATTAATGATAACGGTCTTATTAAGAAGATTTTCTAAAAATTCTTTTCCACGTTTTTCATAAACATCTCTTAAGTGCGATAGTCCTGCCATATTGGTTATTTATTAGGCTCTATTCCTAATAATGCATAGCACTCTTGATTAAAGGATTTGATCGAGTCTTCATCAAATCTATTAAAAACGATGCTTAGTTTGTTATTTTTAGCTGAATTTGCTAAGTCAGTCATTCCTAACTCAATTAAATGAGCCATTAATCTTTGTTCTTCAACCGTTGAATGAGCTCCATCCCAAGTATCTTTAACTCGATTAGAGTCTCCAGTTTGACCAGCTACAGTAACCACCAAAGTCTTGGAATTTGAATATAGTGTTGTATTTAATAACTTTAAAAATTCAAGTTCGGCTTTATTTCGGCTTAATCTCTTTCGCAGAATTGCCCAAGTATAGGCAGATATAATTGCTCTGTCAAATATCCAAATTTTATCTTTGTATTCAGGTCTAAGATTCATTTCCATAATGGTCATAATGTTACCTAAACTAAAATAGTGTAAACTTGAATTATTATCTAAATCTACTAAATCTAGAGTTTTAATGTGATCTGCAAAATAGAATTTGTAATATTCAATCCGTGAATCATTACTGTTTTCTATAAATTTGTTAATTAAGAATGTTTTGCCACAGTGCCTGGCTCCTTCTACAAATAATATCATAATAATTTTAATCTTTCTACTTTTGAAAATTTTTCTAGGGATCTTGCTGAATCCCAATCTATTTTAATTACTGTGCTCTTATCGACAAAAATGAAATCGACAGTAGCATTTAGTTCAGTATATAAAAAGTAAGAGGTGTACTTAATGATTTCCCAAAGAGAATCCTCAAATATCGTAATTGAGTCAGCTTCAGTAGTTTCTACCAATTCAATGACGGTCTCAGCCTTATCGCTTTCTCTTCCCAAGAAATAGGTTTTATCGAACCTAATATTATACTCAGCAAGTAGATCCAGAACAGCTGATTCGCAAGCTTTAACTCGATGAGTTATCAAGTAGTTAAGACAATTGTCTCCAGTTCTGTCAATAGTATTAGCAATACCGCAAATATTAAACTTTTGGTCAAGTGATTCAGCTGAGTCAAACCATTCATATGGGCTCTTTCCTTTGGCTTCACTGCACGTATAACTGGGAACCCTAAATAAGGTTTCATCGAAATCGAATATATTAATGTGGTGTCCTTTTTCCATGGAATATTTTACTGATAAATAACCTAGTAGTTTTATCTAATATACTAAATAATGAGCAGATCAATACGACATACCAGAGAATACAATGGAAACAGGTACAACCTGGTTAGAGATTGTGTGCAAAACCAGCGACCGTTTGTTGTTTACAACTTTACGGATCCAGATCAATATAATAAAGTCTTAGCCGACCTTGATTCATACGGTAAATTAAGTTACGTTCTACAAGTGATACATTCAATTGAAAGTTCAGGTTACAGAATGAAACGTAGTTTTCCAAGTATCTTTGTTACTAACCATGATACTGAAGTGACAGACGATGAATTTAAGAACATGGCAAAAGGTTCAATAAAGCACTATAACTTAGATTCAATAGTGTGTCTGTATGATGGAGGCGTATCTGTATTCTATAAGAACGGAGACAGCCATCCACTTGGCGATACTATTTATGCAAGTACCACAATTACAGACTTTTTATCGGACTTTTATCAAATAGAAGGAGTATATTATTCTTTCGTTAGTTAAAACTTAACTAGGCTTTTTGATAAAATATTTAGATGGAAGAACAAACTCCCCAAAAAAGAACGATTGCTGAAGTATTCAGAGAAAAGAGAGAATCTTTTTCTGGCGAAATTTATATTGGAATCAAGTTACTTGAGAATATCCGAAAGATACCGGAAGCTCAAGTTACCTTCCTAAGTCTACGCCAGCGATTATTAGAAGAAAATCATACCCTAATTGAGCACTTTACTCAATTAAAGAAGACTTATCGAGAAAAGAAAGGTGAAGAATGGGTTGATGCTTCAAAGAATCATCAAATTCGATATGGTACCAATGAAAAGAATACGATAGTTGACGGTAAAACTGCAACTATCAAAGAAAAATTAGAACAGATTGAAAATCAAATTGCCTTCTATGCAGAGTCAATTAAAACAACTGATGCTGTTCTGTTTGGAATAAAAACACGATTAGATGTCCAAAAACTATTGGATGGACATTAAAATTATCAACTACTTTGTTAACTTTTAAATTAACCAATGACCGTCAGCACCTACAATTAGTTAAGCACGAAATGAAGCGCGAGCTTAAGGACTTGCAACTATATTTTAGGAAAAGACAAAAAGGCTATCATTTTAATAAGCTGTACAAACGAAAATTATGGGATGGTTATGATAAATTTATTGATGTAGATCTTAAGATTGGTGTTGGTTTATGGAAGGAAATTATTAATTTCGGCAAGAAATATGATTACGAAATAAACATTGATGGCTTAGATGATCTACTTAACCTATCATTTACTAAAGAACAACTAGATAAATTTGCGTCTGTATTATTAGACGGTTTACCAATTGATGCATATGATTATCAACTTGAAGCAGCTCATCGAGCCTTAAAATATAAATTTTGTTCTCAGGAACTTGCAACTTCTGCTGGTAAAACCCTAATCCTATACATTTATATTTCTTTTCTAAAACGTAAAGGGATTATCACTAAAGATAAAAAAGCACTAATCGTAGTTCCTAATATTTCGCTAGTCGGCCAAACTGCCGAGAAATTTGAAAAGGATTACCATACTGGCCTAATGAATTATTCAGTGCTATCAGTAGGCGGTCAAAACAAATATTCTGAAGAAAAATTTGAAGAGGCTGATTTGGTTATTTCTACATATCAAAGTTTAAAAAATAAAGAACCTGAATTCTTTAAACGATTTTCAGTTATTTGTATTGACGAGTGCCATACCTCAAGAGGCGCTTCAATTAAAGATATTTTATTGGCATCAACTAATGTTGAATATAAACTTGGACTTTCAGGTACAATTAAAATTGAAGAACAATATTCAGATTTTTTCAAGATTCAAGAATTCTTAGGTCCATTAAGCATGACGCTTAAGTCAAGTTTCTTAATTGATCAAGAGCACTCACCAAATGTCTATATTAAAATGGTTAACCTAGACTATCCAATAACTGAGCCATTTGTTAGAGAATATAAAGCACTTAGAGAATCAGGTAAAGCCGGTAAGGAATTATTTGATGCAGAGCGTGCATTTATTATTTCATATGAACCTCGAATTGAGTTTATTTCTTCATTTGTCCAAAAACTTGGCGGTAATACCCTAATTCTATTCATTAACGTAAAGGATCAATACGGCCAACGTATTTGTGATAAGATAAAAGAGTGGAATGAACATGCATATTATATAGACGGTGGGGTTGATGGAGGAGACCGTGCTGATTATAAAGAGGCGATGGAACGTGAAGTTGGAGCAGTCATTGTTGCAAGCTATGGTACTTTTGCTACAGGTATTGACCTAAAGCGGGTTAACCAAATTATCTTTGCTGAGAGCTATAAATCAGAAGTTACAATTCGCCAAGCAATTGGTCGAGGTATGCGTAAGCTTGCTGGAAAACATGAAGTTACAGTATACGATTTAATTGATGATCTTGATGGCTATATTGTAAAACACGGAAAAGCCAGAGAAACCATTTATCTTAAAGAGAAATTTATTGTCAGCAAACACAGATTTGATCTTACTAAATTTATTGGTCGATAAAAACGAAGAACCTCCCGGATAGCGATATCGAGAGGTTCAAATAGCCGAGGCTATTACGGTCCTAAGTCCGTTTATCTTTAATCTTCTCTACTCTTTAACCATAAATAAAAATATTCTTCAGCGTTATCTTCAAATTTACTAACTCTGGCTTGTATTGCTTCCATGTCAACTTCCCATTGAGCTAAGTCAGTTAACTCTTTAGTTAAGTATGCTTTAATTGTCTCATATTCCTTTACTAACTCATCAATCTCAGAAAGTTCATCGGCTAACCCTAACTCTTTTAATTCTTGATAGTCAATTTCATTTGATTGATTTACTAATTCTTCAAACTCCCCGGTTTCTTTTATTTCATCCTTAATACGTTCATATTCCTGACAACTGTCATCAATATCAGTACGTACATCTTCAGCTTCATGAGGTGGAGCTAATAATAACCATCCGCCGCTTTTACCTCCCCAACTAATATCATCAATCCATGGATAGAGACTAAACAGGTCGTCAACGAATCCTTCACGTGTGTCATTCATCCATACCCACCATTCATCATCAATTGCCTCTTCTGGCATATCCGGTTCTCCTAGTATTTCTCTAACAGTATCAGCCTCTGGCCAAGAGTGTACCTTTACGTCAAGTGCAAAATGATCTTTGCGCCAGTGTCGGCCTTCTCTATTCCACCAATAGTTGTTTTTTAAGTCAGTCCATTTTTGTTCAACTGCATGAATCAGGTCAGGAATGTCTGCTTCAAAACCAAAATCAGTAAACAACTCTGCATATTGAGCGTATAAGAATGGATCCTCTGACCAGCGGTTGGCCTCATTAATAAACTGTTGGAATCTTTGTAATTTCATTAGTGACTAGCTTTACTTATTTCAATTGCCTGTAACTGTTTAACTGCTTTTTCTCTAGTTGGATGCGTACCTAAAACTTTAGTACCCTTTTTATTCATAACAACCCATTTGTTACCACGGTGTACAATCTTCTCGTTAATCTGAGCAAATTCACCAAATCTAAATACTGAATTTTCAGCTAATTGTAATTCTAGTTGAGGTTGGGTGGCTGGCTGTAATTGATTAACTGCATTAGTTGCAATAGATTCAACTTTATTTACAATATCAGTAACCTTTGACTGAATCATTTGAAGTTTTTTTACTTGATCTTGGTTTAGAGAGGTTGAATTTTCTTCAACCGTATAGAGATACTCAATAAATTCATCTAATTGCTGCATTTGTTATATTGATATTTTTGATGAAATTACTATTCCTAAAATAAGCTTTGCATAAATTAGTCTAAAATGAATAAACGTAAATATCAAGTTTGCATCAGTTTGAGATAGTTTGATTATTCCCTTTTTTAAGTATAGTTTATTTACGGTATTTACAAGTTCCGTAACTTTTGTAATTGGCATGTTTGATACAAGGCTGCCAAGCACTTCATTAAAAACTTCTCGACTTAATCCACTCTTTGGATCAGATACACTAGTTAACCACTCGTCAGTTTCAATTGAAATATTTCGTTTTACCAATAAATCCTTTGATTTTAGTCCACGATCGATTTGTTTAGCAATCTTATCGAGTTTTTTAACTGAGCTCGACACTTCATCTATCCAGAGTAAATCTTCTTTAAATATTGAAATTTTTGATTTTATTGGGCTAGCTGTATGGATAAAATCAATTACAGTTGGTGATTTGGAGGTTCTAACCGGTTCAAATTCATCATCGAACATTGCTGCAAGAACCGGGGAGTTTGCAATTTCCATAGTAAATTCATCCCTAAATGGGAAATTTGCCAAAAATGGATAGGTTCGATTAATCAAGCGTTCGTCTTTAGTGATTTCTTTCACCGTTCGTTAACTTTTAGGTTATTTATTAGTATATTAAACCAAAATATGCAAAGTCAAGTATAACAAGATATGTCAAAACAGCTAGAACAACAAATAAAGTCACTCGATTTAAAGCAAAATGCAATCAAGATCTTAATTAACTCATTTTACGGTGCATTTGGTAATAAGTATTTCTATTTTCATAATAACGAAATAGCTCAGTCTATTACTTTACAGGGTCAAGACCTAATTAAATTTTCAATCAAGGCAATTAACCACTATTTTCAACAAAAGTGGCACCTTGATACAGAACTTCACGAGAAATTAGGTATTTCAGGTAAAACCATTAATCGAGTTGAGAAAGAAGCCGCTGTATATACAGATACTGATTCAGTTTACGTATGTTTTGACTATGCAATTAAATCTATTGAAGATTTTGAATTAACTGAGACTCAATCCCTTGAATTTTGTTTGGCAATTAACCGCCATCGACTTAAAAATTATTTTGAACAAGCATTTGAAAAATATGCAGTTCATTTTAATACCGATAATCGCCAGAATTTTGAACTTGAAAATTTATCTAGATCTGGAATTTGGTTAGCTAAGAAAAAATATATTTTAAAGGTTTCATATAAAGATAATAAGCACGAACGTCTTTTAGACAAAGAATCATTAATTATTAAAGGCCTTGAAGCAATTCAAGCTTCATATCCAGTTTGGGCAAGACAACATCTACAAACACTTTATTCCTATCTACTTGATATTGGTTATAACATTGACTTAGAAGGCGATCTTATCCCAAAACTAGCAGCACTAAAAACTGAATGTGATGCTTTACCAGTTGAAGAAATTGCATTTAACTTCTCAGTTAGAGTTTATGAAGAGTACCTAAAAAGTTTAGTACCGTTAGTATTAGAAACCGGGATGCCAATTTACGGTAGAGCAGTTGCCTATCATAATCACTTAATTAAATCAACAAACAATCAAAAGTATCCACTAATTCGTAGCGGTTCAAAAATTAAATTTTATTATGCAGCACAAAATGCATATGATTTTGATATTTTTGCCTATGCTCCAGGTTCTTATCCTGAAGAAATTGCCGTACCTATGGATCGCGACCAACAGTTCTTTAGATTAATTATCGAGCCAATCAATAAATTATTGGTTGCAATTGGATTTACTGAATTAACTCCAAAATTAACCCGAAAAATTGAAGTAGTTAAATCTAGAAGCCGTAGTAAAGATTTTACACCAGACGAAACATTCCCACTATATTCAGTAAATACTGAAACTTTAGAGTATTGCGAAATTCCAGAAAGTTGTCAAGCATTCATTGGCAATCCAGATTTACAAGTACCGCCAGAATTATTTACAACCTATATTTCAGCTATTTCTAAATACGGCCTAAATACGGTAATTGTTCCAAAGCATGAACTTGCTAAATATAGAGACCGAGTTGGAAAAAAGAAAGGTATTGAAGTGAGTGATCCATTTGCAATTCCACACGAAGTTATGGAAGCCTATTTAGCAGAGAATGGTTGGACTGAAATTAATGCACCAGATGGCGGAGTATGGTTACAGACTGACAAATATGAAAAAGCTGTTAAAACAGGAAAAGATTATTCCAAAATGGGATATGATCTCGACAAAGCTTACAAAAGCGCAATAAAACCAAAGCCTGTAAAGAAGGTGCCTGTAACTAATGAAGATTGAGGAAATAACCGCATTCATTGAAACACTTCTACGTAAGAGATTTCATGATGTTCCAGAAAAACAGAAAATTGATGGCGATACTGGGCGTAAATTAAATTTTGCTTGTCCGATTTGTGGTGACTCTGACAAAAAAGTCTCTAAGAAGAGAGGTAATCTCTATTTAGATACTGGCGCATACAAATGTTTTAACGATGGATGCATGGCATACATGACGGTTGGGGAATTTGTAGCAAACATGAGTAAGCAACATGGAATAATGTTGCCAAGTTTTATTTTAGAGGATGAGTACAAACCAGTTCAAGCAAAGCGAACTGAAAATCAATTAATCCGATTCTTAACTTCTGATACTTCACAATTGGTTAAAATAACTGATGTAATTAACCGATTTTCTTTAAAAAGGCTTGATCTAGTTGAAGAAACTTCTACTGCATATCAATACATAAAAGGTAGAGGGCTTAATTTAATTGAAGATTTTGGAGATTGTCTCTATACTGACTCGTCTGATAATAAAGTTTATATTTTTAATTTTGACAGACGATCAGGTAAATTATTAGGATTTTCAATTCGTAATCTTGATCCAAATACTGAGCGTAAATATATTATTAAATCATATACTGACCTTTCTCAAATATTTTCGCAAAAGGGTTTAACCAAAGAATTAGTAGAGGATGCAAATTTCCTAAATAACTATTTCAATATCTTAAATATTGATTTTAGTAAACCTATCCGAATGACTGAGGGTCAATTTGACTCCCTGTTTGTAGATAACGCAATTGCAACTTCCGGAGCATCAAAGGCCAGAAGTATTTTTTCTAATCTTGGAGCAAAAGGCGCAACTCAAGTCCTATTTGATCGAGATAAGGCCGGTAAAACCCAAATGATGAACTTTATAAAACAAGGTTATTCAGTATTTTTATGGAATAAAGCAATCGGCGACCTAAAAAGAAAATTTAGTTCAGTTGATGACCAAGTTTCATTAAATAAAGTAAAGGATATTAATGATCTATTTTGCTATATTCATGATAGGGATTCTCAATATTCACTTAACGAATTTAACCTTTGGCTCAACAGTTATTTTAGCGATTCCGTGTTTGACATGGCATACCTATAAATAACTATATGAAACCTAAAGATCCAAAGAAGATTCAGGACTTCCTAAAACCTAGAGCCGGCAAAATTAGACAGGGCTATTTTAGACCATCAGATCTTTCAAAATACATCGGAGATCCAACTAAAATTATATTTAGAAGTTCTTGGGAGTTTAAATTCCTTAATTGGTGTGATCATAGTCCAACCGTTATTAAGTACTCAAGTGAACCCGTTGGAATTCCGTACTATTCTCCATTAGATAAGCGAGGTCACACTTATTATATTGACTTCTATATTACAACTAAGGACAATGATGGTAATGAACAGTCTTGGCTAATTGAAGTAAAACCTGATAAGTATACAAAACCGCCAACTGCTCCAGCCAGAATGACTGATAAGCAAACTGCCAATTATGTATATGCGGCAAAGCAATATATTGTGAACCAGGCTAAATTTGAAGCTGCTAAAGAATTTGCATCAGTACGAGGTTTAAAATTTGGCATAATAACCGAAAACTTTCTGTTCAAATCAATATAAAAGATATAAATGAATCAATTAGAGAAATTAAAGGATTTTTATCAAAATGGAACAGACCCAGAGTTTAGTCCAAATCCAAATCATATATTTGGTTCAAATACCAATACATCAAAGACCTTTTTAATGCCTGGGCATTTTTATACTCACATAGAGCTTGACCCAATCGGTCCTGACCAGGTCCCAACTTGGGACGAATACGAAATGATGAAAAACCCATCAACTAGAGAAAATTCGCTAATTGAGAGATATCCAAAGGTTAAAAAGCCATTTTACGATAATCGGCCAATCTTTTTGGCGCTAAGTACTGACGGCTTTGGTTTAAATGTCAAGCTAATGTCACAACCTTTGCGTAAAAAGTTTATCAGAATGTATCTTAAGCAGGTTGCAAATTTGCTTGATAAATGCTATTCAGATGGAACCTTGATTGATATTGATAAACGGCTCAGAATGAGTGAACTTTCTGCCTTTTATAGAATTAACTTAGACTTTATTAAAGCTATATCTGGTTTACCCGATATTAAATTCAATCTTCTGGTGAATAAATATAATAGAGAAAAGATGCGAAATTTGTCGTTAATAGATTGGAATGATGTTCCTAAACTACACTTAGCAAACTATTCAACTGATAAAATGATATCGGCTAGATCAAGTTTTTCACTCTTTGAAATAAAATAAAACAAATAAATGGCAGGATTTTTAGATAGTAACCCATTAAGAGGCCTTAGATCAGGTTTAACCGCTCTAAGCCGTTTTGGTATGAAGTACGACGACCTTTTGGTAAAAAACTCTCAAGCAATTGGTTATATTGAAGGCCAGATGACTGGCTTTAATAATGCAATGGGAGATGACTTAATGCGAGCAACTCTTGCCTTATCTGATACAACTTCATCATTAAAAAACAAGTCAATTGCCTTTTTCCAATTAGATTATGTTCAAAAAAGAGAACGCCTTCGTGATCTTGCATCAAATGGCGAAATTGAGTTTATAATTGAGACCATTACGGATGACGCAATTGTATATGATGAAGATAATCGATTCTGTTATCCAAATGACCTAGTTGGTGAAATTAATTATCGCGGTAAAAATAAAGAAGAGCGGTTAAACTACCAAGAAAAGGTAATTGATAAGTACCGTGAAAATTTTGAAAAGATTTATAGTGCTTGGAGTTTTGACCGTGGTATTTCTGCATGGCAGTATTTTTATCAATGGTTAATTGAAGGCCATTTGGCTTTTGAAATTATTTACGATAATTTATCTAATCCCAAAGATATTATTGGATTCAAAGAATTAGATCCATCCACTCTCTATCCTGAAGTTAAAAAGGATGCAGCTGGTTTGATTTATCTACAATGGGCTCAACGTGATCCATTAAATAAAATGAATCGTACCTTAACTGACTCTCAAATAATCTATATCTCGTACTCAAACGAATTTAGGACAAAGCGGGTAAGTTTTGTTGAACGTTTAGTTAGATCATTTAACCTACTTCGCTTAATTGAACACTCTAAGGTTATTTGGCATACAATGAATGCTCCAATTCGTTTAAAGACAACCGTTCCAGTTGGAACCAAGTCAATGCAAAAAGCCAAAGAAGACGTTAGGGAATTTACAAATACCCTAAAAGAAGATATTTCATTTGATGGTTCTACTGGAGAATTAAGTGTCGATGGTAAACCTAATATTCTATTCTATAAAAATTACGTTCTTCCAGTAAATGATCGTGGAGAAAAAATTGAGATTGAAGCTCTTGAATATCCTGGCCCAAATTTATCAGGTTCAGAATTATTAAAGTACTTCCATGATAAATTAAAGCTTGACTCTAAATTACCTTATTCACGTTGGTCTGAAGGTCAAGGTGCATATACTATGAATGCTGAAGGTATTTCACGAGAAGAGATCAGATACAATAAATTTGTAAAGCGCTTACGTTCTGCATATAAAGAACTTATTACAAAACCTCTTTATTTACAAATGTGTTTAGATGTTAAGGATCTTAAAGCTGATCATAAATTTGCAAATGCTGTTGGTATGGTATGGCATGATGATAATGTGTTTGAAGAAATCAAGAATCAAGAATTATTGAATAAACGTCTTGCTACTCTTAACGCAATGAAAGCTGTAGTTGACGATGAAAACAAACCGTACTTCTCAACCGAGTATCTAATTAAAGAATACTTAAAACTAAGTGATGAAGATATTGAAAAGAATCGTAACTATTTAGCTGCCTTTGGCCAAGCCGCAGAAGCTGCCGCTGGTTCAGGTGGAGGAGCGGCAGCAGCCGGCGGAGCACCTGCTGCTCCAGCTGGAGAAACTGCCCCAACTGGTGAAACCTCTTCTGAGGTTGGAGCTAAAGGACAACTTTAATTTTAATATAGATGACTCAAAAAGTAACAGTAACTGGTGGAGCAGGTTTTATCGGCTCTCACCTAGTTGATCTTCTCTTACAGGAAGGTTATGCAGTAATCGTAATAGACGATTTGTCTAGTGGAAAAAGTTTAAATTTACCTAATGGAAAAGTTGATCTTAGAGTCTATGATATTGCAGATGATCCCAAGAAGATTGCTACCATCATTAAAGGTTCTGAATGTGTATTCCATTTAGCCGCACTAACTTCAGTACAGGGGTCATTAGAGGATCCTAAGCCGTATAATCAAGTTAATATTACTGGTACAGTTAATATGCTTGAAGCATGCAGAATCGCTGAGGTTAAAAAATTCGTATTTAGTTCATCAAGCTCAGTATATGGAAATACTTTAATTACTCCTACTTCTGAACAAGTTGAACCTGATCCAATTTCACCATATGCTTTAAGTAAACAAGTTGGCGAACAGTATTGTAAGTTATATTCGCATAATTATGGAATAGTTACAACCTGTTTAAGATATTTTAATGTATTTGGGGAAAGAACCAATCCAAAAAGTTCATACAGGTCAGTCATTCCAATCTTTTTAGAAAATTCTAAACTCGGTAAAAAATTACCGATTGTAAATGACGGTAATCAAACCAGAGACTTTATTCACGTTAAAGACGTTGCCAGAGCTAACTTTTTAGCAATGTCATCTAAATTTCTGCACTCAGTTATTAATATAGGCTCAGGAAAATCTCTTAGCGTTAATCAAATTGCAGCGATGCTAGGCGGAAAGACTGAATCGATTGGTTTTAGGCTTGAACCAAAGGCAAGTCTTGCAAATATTGATAGAGCAGATTCAATATTATCTTGGAAACCTGAGATTGATTTTGAAACTTGGATTAACGGTCAAAATAAATAACTCTAATTAAAAATACTACTATCGAATGGATAAATTTATTAACTGGGGTGAAGAAACTCCTGATCAAAAAGTGGCTCGTCTTAAATATGAAGAAGAAATGCGAGAACTTGCAATTAATAAACATATAATGGAAGCCCGTCAGGCTGGTAATCAAGCTGCAAATGCAGCGGCCGCTGCTGGTGGTGGAGGTGGACAAATAACTACCACAACTACAACCGCTGCTCCTACTACAACAACTACAACCGCTGCTCCTACTACAACAACTACAACAGCTGCTGCAACTACAACAACTACAACAGCTGCTGCAACTACAACAACTACAACTCGTGTACCAGGTGTTGACTTTACAATTGAATGGTGGATTAAAGTTACAAGTTGGACTACTCCTACTGGACATCCACGACCATATTCATTGGGAGCATTCCCTGCACCAAATGCCGTTTCAATTGAACAAACTGGAGGTCACGTTTATTGGTGGACTGGCGGAGGTTATAAAGTTGATAAAGGCTCATTATCCCTAGCTACTAATACATGGCATCATATGGCAGTAACTCGATCTAACGGAAGTCTTTCACTTTATATAAATGGTACCCGCGAAGCAACTGGAACATGGAATGCAGCAATTCCTTCCAACTCTAATGTTCTGTATATTGGAGCAGAGCCAGGGCCAGATAGTCAAGTTAAAGGTAAAATGACTAACTTTAGATGGACTGCTCGATCTCTTTATTCTGGATCGTCATTCAGCGTTCCAACTTCTCCATTAACCGCGGTTGATGATACTAAATTCTTAATGCTTGCAACAGCTAGTGGAAGTTTAACAACTGATTCATCTACGTTTGCTCGAACAATTACCAATGTTGGTTCAGCTGCTTGGAGTTCAGACTCTCCATTCACAAGCGGTGGAGGTAGTGTTAACTTTGATGGTACCAGCTACTTCACTGTTCCGGCATCAACTGATTGGGACCTATAACCAATTATTACATTTTAATATAAACAAGAAAAGCGAAGATAACTCTTCGCTTTTTTATTAGGTCTAACCAGTAATTAAAGATCAAATAGTGTTGCAAATGCGGATTTGCCATCTACTTTAATATCTAAACCCAATCCAACTTTATATGGATCACCGATATCATCCAGTGTAAATCCTGAAGCGGTAATTTGGTATGGTTTAGAAAAAAGAACATATTCATTAATTTGATCGTTAGCATCTTTTTCCATAGTATCAAGACTTGAAAATTCAAATTCAAACAGGTATTTCTCAGCATTAAATCCAATATCTTCGCCCAATACTTCGCCTGGTCTGGTTAGCAATACCATACGTACTTGTTGAAGAGCATTTTCAATTGAGTCATTTGATTCAAATACCCCTTCTTGATAATTTGGATCGCCTGGGGCTCTTAAGTAAAGGTCTTTTCCTACGGGTTGAATCATATCTTAATTACCATCTTGCAAAGTACAAGAAGTCGGCAGTATTTTCAGTTTTCATCATTTCCATAACTCCAGCTAATTCAGTCTCAGCTTTAGTTACTAGATTTGCGTAATTTGGTTTTATTCCTCCAGGTAAATTATAGTCAAATGTTGTAAGTAGATCGCCAAGTCTTAATTTGGCCTTTGCTCTAATGTATCTTTGAAATAATTCATCATTATACAGGTCTTCCGCTGGAATCTTTTTAGCAATGTGAACTACCATTTGAGAACCCTTTGGGGTTCTTCCGAGAATTGCTAATTTTCGGGTATTTTTATTATAGTCATATGCAAACGTATCAATTGTAAAACCTTTAACTAAATCAAGAAAAGAGAATATCACTGTACGATACATAATTGACTCGCCAATAAATGGAGTTAAGAACATTTCTGATCCAATAAATTTATTATCAGCAAAGTCTAAATCCATTGTTCCAAACATTGATGCTCCGCCCTTTGCTTCCATTACATTATGTACAAATCCTACACAATCCGGTAATTGGATTGAGCGGTCAACTTTAAAAGCTGGATTTGTAAATACTGCATTTGGTATTAGTAAATATCGTGGCTCAACTGCATGCTTCCAGTTATCATAAAAATACCTTTCAGCAATTGTAATAATACGCTTAATTTCCTGTTCGGGAATAGAGTACGGTAATGCTTTAGCAAATGTTAATTCATTCTGTACATCCAATATTAATTCGTCTAAAGTCATTTAGTTAATTTTTTTTTTTACTTTGTTGCAGCTAATTTAGTAGCATCGTCAATTGCTTTAGTTAAGGTAGCAATCTGAGCATCAATATCGCGTTTCTTTTGTAAATAAGTTGAGTCAGTCTGACTTAATTTAGATAATTGAATTTTAAGATCATCAATTTTAACATGATTATCTTCAATTACGCCTTCCATTACTGGAGTCTTGACTGTTTTTGAATAGTCAGGTACTGTAATCTTAGGGTGAGTTAAGTCAGCTCTTTTTACTTGATCTATTGACTTTTCCTTTTTAACTGGATCTGCCGCTTTTACTTTAGTAGCAGTGTTTGGATCACTAAGTTTTCCACCAGTTTTAAAGTCGTTGAAATTTAAAATTTTGTTACTCATAGTAATTGTTTTTTGTTATTTATCAATTTCTGGATCGCCTTGGTATTTACCAGAATGGAATTCCTCAAACTTAAGAACTTTATAGCTCTTTGGGTTTGCGCCAAGTGGTGTTGAGTTAGCTGTCATATCACGTCTAGAAATAGGTTGACTTGATAACCAGAATGTCGGTATTCCACCCATACTGATTCCAGTAGGGCTGGGTTGAATATTCCGATCAGTTTGTTGATTAAACGAACTTGCTGGAACCGTAACTTCACCAGATGACATTTTTGAACTGTGCATATCCATAGGATTATTTATTCCCGCTCCAGGCTAAATAAAAAAAGCCCGATAACCGGGCTTTTCTACTAATTTAATTAATTAAGATTATTGCTCTGGACTCCAACTACGATCGCCACAATTAGAACATCGCATCCTAGGATTCTCTTCAATTTCTTCGTGTTCCGCACGTTCTCCGCAAGTATCACAACTATATGAAGTAGATTCAGTTACCGGTATATTAGCAGCTGCTTCCATCATGCACTCAGTCATATATGAACCGCATTCGTTTAAATAGTTTTCGTAAGTATGCATTGAGTCAGCATCTTCATCACATCTTTTAGCTTCTTGAATTAAAACTTCTTCACATAGTGCTTTAATTGCTCGTTTTGCCTCTTCTGACATTGCTAAATTATAACCTTCTTCCATAGGAGTCCAGCATTCATTTACAAAACCTTCAAAGGTTTCAGCAACTTTACCTTCGGTATCCTTTTTAGCCTTTTTGGATTTATTAAGTAATTTAAAATCTTCTGAATCAATTTTACCGTTATGATTTTTATCTAATTTTGTCTGTTTGCCTTTAAGTTTTTCATCAACTTCTTCAGTCTCTACATATTCAACCTCTACCGGAATAGAATACTCATGTTCACCGTGTTGAGCAGTTAACATTCCTTCTCCATCATAGTTAAATTGAAGCTCTAATTCTTCACCGCTTTTAGTTTTAATTACAATCATTGCATGGTCATCTCCATGGCCAGACATAGATACTATTACTGGTTGCATTTCATCATCCTGGCTGTCCTCTTGGATGTGAGGGTTTGAACCTATTCTATCATCAGGTTTATTCATGAACTTAGGTAGTCTATTTTTACCAAATTTTCCCATTGTGTGTATGGATATTTTTAATTATTTATCTGGACACTCTACTGAAACTACACCCTTTTGTGAAACCGCTATGCCTGCACAAACATTTGCAAATTGAATTGCTTGGATAATATCATTACTTTTTAGGTATTCAACCACCAAGCCGGCAATAAAGCTATCGCCAGCACCAGATACGTCCTTTACTTCAGTTGGGTTAAGTGGATATACTTGAGTTCCGTTCCATTTGGCTCCATCTGCTCCAAGTGTAACAATTAGCTTATCCATACTACTGCCAATAAAGTCCTTATCATGTGCTGGATTCTCAAACTCTTTTTTATTAATTTTAATGAAATTAAAATCATTAGCCCACCAACCTAACGGTTTTTTAGTATCAATGAAACTTAATTTAGAGTGTCTTGCAATCTTTTCTAAGGTTTCTTCAGTTAGGAAACCTTTATTATAGTCAGAAACTACCACAATATCAGCTGATGTAATTTGATATATAATTTCTGAATCAAGCGAACCAATATTAAGTGGTTCAACTGGCCCATCATTATCTACTCGTAAAAGAATATAATTTGAATTAATATCTACGAATCGATGTTTGGTAATTTTTCCATTCGCTTGACCTATAAAATCAACATTAATTTCATAATGCCCATTCTTTATTCCAGCAATACTCAAGATATTTTCATATACATTACTTGCCATTCCACCATTTGTTTCAATATGATCTGACTGAAAGATTGGGGTTGGGGCTTCAGGATTAAGTCGGGTACATTTGCCGTATTCAAATATGTCAATACATGCTTCGCCTATTACTAATATGTTATTCATGCGTGTTTAATATTTTTGTAGTTGATAAATCGTCAACTCTATCAAAGTATTTTACTTCGCCAGCCCATTCGGATCCGATTATTTTTTTACCGACATAATCAGAGCCTACAACCATCACCTGAGGTTTAAATATTCGAATATGGTCAGTTAGCTCAGCATCTGTCCCAAAGGTTACAACTGAATCTACGTATTTAATTGACTTTAAAAACTCCATTCTATTTTGGCAATTATTAATTGGGCGAGTTTGGCCCTTTAATTGCTTTACTCTATTATCTTGGTCAATTCCAACAATAAGAAAATTTCCTAGACTTTTTGCAAACTCTAGGAGCTTGATATGACCTAGATGCATCACATCAAATGTTCCATTAACCCATATGACTTTCATGATTAATTAACTATTTTTGGCTATTGCCTTTCCATACTCTATATGAATCTTCATCCATATGAGTTGTGGAAACTTCAAATATTTCTCCATCAAACACTGCTTCAAGTTGATGAGGTTGTCCGGGTAACTGACGAACAACATCGCCTGCTGTAAGCTGTTGCTCATGAACTTCTGCTGTTTCAGTATCAATCCATCTGTATATGAATATGCCAGAGTTAACATACCAAGTTTCATCCTTAAGCAGATGATAGTGCATTGAGAATTTACAACCTTCGTTAAATTGTAAAATCTTGCCACAGTACTTATCATTATTTTCAATTATGATTTCTCTGCCCCAGCCTTTTGGAACTTCACAACCTTTACAAACGGTTGGTTTAATTTGATGGCCCATCTTCTTTTGATTTTTTTAAATATTCTAAATATGCTGGAACGCCAGTATCAATTGTCCATGAAGGTGTCCAGCCAGGTAACCATTCATTTTTGTTACTTATTGTAAAAAATTGATAGCCGCTAGGAATTATTGATTCCTCAGTGTATTCAAATGGTATTTGCATCAATTGCATAACTTCTTCAAACGATCTTGACTCTCCGCTGCCTACATCAAAATGATTTCCTGAAAATTGCTCATAATTCTCAAGAGCATGTAAGTTGGCAGAAACAATATCGTCAACGTAAACAAAATCTCTAGTTGGTTTTTTTGGAAACAGGATAACCGTTTCTTCAGCTTGACTTTTTAACCAAGATTGATATGCAACTGATGCCATTTTACCTTTATGCTCTTCGCCAGGTCCATACACATTAAAATACCTAAGAGCAACTCCACCTTTTGCTTTTACTATATCTTCAGCAGCGTATTTACTCCAGCCGTATAGGTTAGACGGATTCTTTCCATTAGTTCCATAGTTGGCAGCAGATGATGAATAAACCATTTTACAATCTGTCATATAACAATACTCAGCCAATAGTTTAGTTGATTCATAGTTAAGATTCATCATGTAATTCACGTTCTGTTCCATTGTATCAGAACATGCACCAACATGAAATATTACGTCAGGCGATAGACTTGCAACAATATCCATTAATTGACTTTGCCAATCGTCAACCACCATAAAATCATTAACGTCTATTCCATAAACTGTCCAGTTTTTATCTAATTTACCGATTAGATTTTTTGCGATAAATCCCTGATCGCCAGTTACAAGTATCTTCATTATTTAATAGTTAATTTTGTGTCTTTTGTTTTATGGTTAATAACTAAGTGATCACCATCTTTAATTTTACCATCAATATATGCTTCCGCAATAAGATCTTCAACATGAGTTTGAATAGCTCTTTTTAATGGACGAGCTCCAAATTTATGATCGTAACCGGCTTCAATTAAAAATTCTTTTGCGGACTTTGTTAATTCAACAGTATAACCATTTTCCTTTACTCTTGAATAAAGATCTACTAATTCAACTTCAATTATTTGAGCAACGTCCTCTTTCTTTAGGGACTCAAAGATAATAATATCATCTAGTCGATTAATAAATTCCGGTGCAAATTGTTTGCTAACAGCTTTTCTTAAAATACCTGAAGCTAGTTCTTTTTGCTGTTCAAATGGAGTTGACGATGAGAATCCAATACCTCCACCGAAATCTTGTAATTCCTTAACTCCCAAATTCGAAGTCATGATAATTACCGTATTCTTAAAATCAATTTTCCGGCCAAGCCCATCAGTCATATGACCCTCGTCTAATACTTGTAATAGGGTATGGAAAATATCTGGATGAGCTTTTTCAACTTCATCTAACAAGATAACTGAATAGGGTTTACGTTTTACTTTTTCTGTTAACTGTCCGCCTTCTTCATATCCTACATAACCTGGAGGAGCACCTATTAATTTTGATGCTGTAAATTTTTCTCCAAACTCAGTCATATCAATTCGGATCAGGGAGTCTTCTGTGTCAAATAGAAATTTCGCTAACTGTTTAGCTAATTCAGTTTTACCAACTCCAGTTGGACCTAGAAACATGAATGTGCCAATTGGACGATTTTTAGACTTAAGACCGGCTCTTGAGCGTTGAATTGCTTTAGTTAATTTAGATACTGCTTCAGATTGACCAATAACTCTTTCCTTTAACCATTTAGCCATTGTTGATAACCGTTCAAGCTCCGAACCTTTTAATCGGGTAACCGGTATACCAGTCATGACCGCAACAACATTTGCAATATCTTCTTCTGATACGGTTAGTCGATTAATCTTTAATGACTCTTCCCATTGCACCTTTTCATCATCAATATCTTTCATTACTTTAAGAGCATCATCTCTAAGTTTGGCAGCAGCTTCGTACTGTTGAGAATCTACTGCTTTTTGTTTTTTAGCACTTACCTCAACAAATTTCTCTTCCAGTTTTTTAATTGCTTCTGGTACAACTACTCCATTGATATGAACTGCTGCGCCGGCTTCGTCCATTAAGTCAATTGCTTTATCTGGTAAAAATCTGTCCTGTAAATATCGGTCACTATATGCAACGCATGCATCTAGTGCCTCATCAGTATACTTAACTGAATGATGGTCTTCGTATTTAGCTCGGATATTCTCAATGATCTGACGCGACTGTTCTAGCGTAGATGGATTTACCATTACCTGTTGAAATCGGCGGCTAAGAGCCCCATCTTTTTCAATTGATCCTCTAAATTCGTCTAGCGTAGTTGCACCAATACACTGAATTTCTCCACGGCTAAGCGCAGGTTTTAGGATATTCGCAGCGTCTAATGATCCACTTGCTGAGCCTGCTCCAATTAGGGTATGAATTTCATCAATGAATAGAATGACATTTGGATTTGCCTGAACCTCTTCTATTATCTGTTCCATTCGCTCTTCAAATTGACCTCGATACTTTGTACCTGCTACTAAATTCGCTAATTCAAGAGTTATGATTTTTTTATCAAAAAGAACTCGCGGACAGGTTTTATCAATAATCATTTTAGCAAGACCTTCAACGATTGCCGTTTTGCCTACACCAGGTTCTCCAATTAGGAGAGGATTATTTTTCTTTCGCCTTGCCAAGATTTGACTGCATCTGCGTATTTCTTTCTCTCTTCCAACTACTGGATCTAGTTTGCCCTCTAGTGCAAGTTGAGTAAGATCTTTACCAAATGAATCAAGCATTGGTGTTTTGCCGGTTTTGCTATTGTGTTTTGCCATTTATATATTGTCGTTATTTTATTAGTCCCACCAGCCGCGTAATCCGCTACCGTCAAATTGTTTTTGCCAATTGTCCCATGAAGTTTTATGTTCAATATCTCCATCAGGCGCCTTTTCAAATTTTGAATAATCTTGACCCTTTATTAGGTGCCATAATTCGTTCCATTCTTGCTCTTCAATTTCACGAGATCGTGCAAATACTTTACGATTATGTTCTCGTTCTTCTTCCGTGTCGTGATCTACTAATTGAGAATATCCTGGTTTATCTGGAACATCTTCAAATTCCCATTGATGATGTATAATCTCGCCTAATTCAGCCTCAGCCGTTTCGATAAAATCATCATCAATAAAATGTTGCATAAGTTCTGCTGCACGTTTCATTGCTTTAACCTTTTTAGCTGAGCTGGTTTCTTCTTCAATCCCGTCTCTTTCAATTTGGATTGCCATATTATTGAGCGCAACTTGCAATAACGGTAATACTGAGTGATGACCACTCCACCATCTATAATTCCAGACAGCTTTGCGAAACATCCACATATTTTTTAAACCTCTAGGCAAATCATACCTGAAAAAATCCCAGGTTTTCCAATACCACCGCTCTCTATTAATCATTCTTTTGAAACTGTCAAAGAATGTATCTGCAAATCCTACTTCCATAATTAATCTATTTGTTTTTTAATTGTATCTGGAGTACTTGAACTTGGGATAGTTACAGGTACTTCACAATGCTGTTTTTTACATGAAACTGGTACCCTTAATGTATCATGAATAATAACCTTAGTTTCAATTCTAAGGGTATCATGCTGGATCGGGTCTGCTTCTAATATAACCTTAACTGATTGAGGTTTAAATACAGCAAACGCTGTACCTGTAACTACCAGTGCCGTTGCTAGTATAATAATACTTGCGCCAATTGCGAATAACCTATTGAACTTGTTCATCTATTTTAGTAATTAAGGTTTTTAATGAATGTTTGACGTTATTTCTAAAACTTGCTTCCATTTCATTACGTCGTATTTCAACTTCTCCAATAAAAGCATTATATAAAGTTTTATAAGTTTTTGGTGAAAGGCTAATATTATAACCAAATACATGATTAATAACAGTAAGCTCATTTTGATCCATTATTATTAAAATATGGTTTTCATCATTTTTAACATAATGTTTTCCAAGTACTGGGCTAATTAACAATTCGCTATTTGACAATTTAATCATTTTTTTAAAAACACTAGCCGCTTCACGTTCACTATTATCAAAATTGTTTGACTTAAGTGTAGTTGGATCAAGTGCTTTAGCTATACGAAGTGCAAGTAATTGAGATAGCCGTTTAAATCTATGAATTCGACTAATTTTATTTTGATTTGAGTGTATCATATAGTTATTATACTAAAGATTAGTGAGGTCTGCCGAAAATTGACTCAAATAGATCAAGATTAGTTTTCTCAAGACAGTATTCAATAAAATCAGTTGAGCATCTCATTTCTTCAACACATTTCCAAAGACTTGGAATATCAAAACAGATTGGGTTGCCGTCTTTGTCCCAAGCCTGGTTTGGGTCTTCCGCTAAGTCGTCTCTTTCATAAATAAACCAGGAAATCCAATCCTCGGCGTCCTTTCCATAATATGCCCTAAGTAATAAAGTAATAGTCGCACAATAAGAATCCTCATAGTCCATCAAGTCAACGCCTAATCGATAAAGAGTTCGGCTTTTATCTTGCTGGTCCTTAATTTGAGTTATTATCTTTTCGAATACTTCCAGCTTCATTTAGAATAATTTTAGATTGATTTTCGATTCTTTGAATATACTCTTCTATTACAACTTCCATTCCGGATTGAAGTAGTCTAGTTAAGTCTTCTTGTGAAGTAACCATGCCCATTTGCTGAGCTGATGCTAATGCTTGAACTGTTTGAATTGCACCTTCTTTTGCAATTTGTTCAATTAAGCTAAGTTTATTATTTTCCATATTGTGCTTTGTGTTGTTTAATTTTTTCTTCTAATAAGCCCAAGTCAAATTGAATTGGCCCATATTCAGTATCTGAACAGTCAAATACGACTTTATCATCTACTATTTTAAGATAAGCATTTCTGCTGTATTTTGCATCTTGCTCAGTAACTATTGTTTCGGTGCTCATAATAAAAAATTTAAGATTTTTTCTTTAATTCCAGACTGTTTAATACCTTCTCTAGATTTTGGAGTTAATACGAAATTTTTAAGGCCCCATTCTCTATCGCTATCTCCCCAAGTTGGGTCAGTGTATGGAGCTCCCATATTAAGATCGTCAACTGCAACCCAATGAGTAATCTCTGGATGATCCACTAAATATTGTCTAATCTCAACTGCTCTAGTTTGTTCAAGATCCCATTTTGGTGACCATACAAATACTGATTCATTATACCAGGTACACTTACTTAATGTTGGAGTAAATGCAATTGGTTTTTTACAAATACCTTTAGTCTCATAATATTCTCCCATTTCTTCTACTGTTGCCCAACGAGTCCAATCAGAACTCACTACAATCTCAGCACCAGTTTCTGCAATGATCTCATTAAGAATATCAACCGCCTTTTGATTAAAATTATCAAATCGATATTCTACTGGCATATTTGGAGTTTCGTCAGCTGATTTTATACCTTTAGCTAATGCCCTCTTTTTATATCGACCACCCCATTCAGTTGCTAAGCAAATAACGCCATCATGATCAAGAAATATTACTTTCATTCTTCACGTGATTTATCATGTCTTCAGTTGCAGCAATTAAGTCAAAATCCATTCCAACCAATCCAAATTCAGGATCAGTTTCTAATTCTTTTCTTAATGATTCAAAATCAGCTAAACTAGGTTCTTCAAAATAGCCGCAAAAATGGTAAACAAAAATTGATCCATCCTTTTCATCTTTGGTAACTGCTGCAATTCCATGGGTAATGTCGCTTACTTGTTTTTCAGTGTTCATATTATTTAGAGGTATTATTTTTATATTTTTTCCATTCTGCCAGATCTCCAACCAGTACATATACTGACTTTTCAGTCCTAAACTTTACAAAGTCTATGTGACCTGCTGAATCTAGCTGTTTTTCAAGTATTTCAGTTACTTTAGTTGTAAGCCAATAATCTTGATTTGAGTATGAGCGTGCTGTAACTGAGCCGACCAGTACTGAACAGCCAATCACTGGCTCACTACCGACAACTTCTTTATAGGTTCGGTCCTCATTCCAGGCAATGGCTTCAACTCGAGCTCCCTGTTCTTTGACCTCTTCTCGGCCGTCTTCGTGTAGCTTAATTAGTAGTGGCATGTTTTAGTGAAATTAATCTATTTTCTAATCGATCCATTGTTCTATCATCAAGCCTCATACTGAGGTCACGAGTTAATTTGTTTAATACCACAAATTCTAAATTATGATAGACTATCATAAATTGGTTAATTAGATTTCTAGCGGCTCTGTCTTGTTCCTTGGTCTCGCATGAGTCAATTACCTTTTCAATCCAAAGTGCTACGTCTCCGTAATGTTTACTAGTTGCTGCCATATCCGTTTGTATTAATAAGTATAAAATTATTTAAAATAGGTTCGTCTTTACGTTTACAATTAGCAGCATACATAACTTTAATTAATTTCATCTGTTTTGGATCTACCCAATTTATTACTGGGTTGACTCCTTTCCAAGTTGGATCGTGTAGCCAAATTTTATAAGTTTGAATTGACATAGGATCATCACATAAAAGATATAGAGTATCTTTTGTAAAAGTCGGCTGAGCATGGTCAGCGAACTTGGTTTGAGCGTTTACTGTATTTGATAATACAATCGCTAGTATAAAAATTATATTTTTCATTGTTTTTTAATTTAATTCGTTAATTATAATAGTCAAATGATTAACTACATGTTTGACTCCATGTAAACGTACCATATCTGATAGGATTAGGCCAGTTCCATGAAATTCTAAATACTTCACTACATCCAGCCCTTGATAATTCTCAAGATAGTGTAGTGCTCTCTCTTTGATTGCATCTCTATATATAGAATCCTCACTAATTCGAAGCTCTATCATATTTAATATATTTGTAAGTAATAGTATCGCCTATTTGAATTTTAGCACCAACTGGCACAGTATCTCCATTTTCCAGAATTGCATAATATTTGGGAGAAAGATATTCATGTACGCCGATTGGAGCCTGTTTAAATACCTTAACGGCAATGTGCTTTTCAAATGTAATCGTGTCAACCGTTGGTTGATTACAGCTGCTGACCATTGTCAGCAATATTAATATTTTAAAGTAGTGTTTCATGTTCGTTTGCCATTTTTTGCATTGATTCAAATATTTTAGCGAAGTCCTCAACTGAGTCAACTGCCCATTGTTTTGTTTTAAGTGTAAAGAACCCAGCTTGTGCTCCAGGATTAAACGTCATTTCAACATGAAGTTCTTCCCAATCTTCTGGATTGGTACTTGATTCTTGACTAAAGACTGATTTAATATGATGAAGTACTGGACCTTTCATTACTCAACAAAACTTTCAGTCGTCATTTCAATAATACGGGCACGTTGCGAGTTTGTAAGCATATTACGAGACTCCCATAATTTTGCTAGAGCTTGACCTATTTCCCTTTCCATGTAGGTGGTTCCATTATCAAACAGATCCTCAATTGATACAGAGGTTTCCTCTTCAAGCTCATGTTTTAACTCTTCGTACATTGTTTTCTTTTCACGATCCGATAATTGATATAAAATATCAGAAACGTCTACGTCTACTTCGAATGTTGCCATAATTATATTTTTGTTTAATAGTTATTATTATACTACATAAAACAAAAAAAGTCCCAACTAATTGGGACTTTTCAAAAAAAAAAAAATGAAGAATCTTTATGCTGATCTAAATATTAAACCAACCGCTATACCGACAACCGCAGTAACAATAATCCAAAGTAATTTGGTTACTGTACTTTTCCATGACATTATCTCTCTATGTTCTTCCAATATTTTAGCCCAATCTCGAGCATCTTCTTCTTTTCGTTTACGAAATTCAGTGTTTTTATTTACTCGAACAATGATTCCATCTTCTGGATCAAGCAACTGCTTTCGGATATTGCGTAGATCTTCTTTCATATCGCCCTGAGACGATTCAATATTTTCGATCCTTTCTTGTATTACTTTAAGTTCACCATTTGGCAACTTGGCTTTAATAATGTCTAAGGCATCAAGAATATCATTCATCATTGAATCAACCTCTTGCGTGCCTCGATTTCTGGGAGTACTCATTATGCGTGAACTTGCTTTTTTTAATTAAAGAGTAGCGTCTTCTGCGCCAGCTTCTTTTTCACTTGGTTCAACTTCCATATTAGGCTCAGTATCGGCCATCATATTAGTAGAAAGAGCATGATCAGTATCTCCAGTTTCAGGAGCTTCCGCTGGTGCTGGTTCATTATCATTACCTAATGGTAATTCTGCCATTTCTGGTGAATCTTGCATTGTTGGTTCAATTCCCATTTCCGGATTGCTATTTGATTGAGTAAACTCTTCAAAGCTTAAAATTTTACTGTGACTTGTTTCCATTTTATTAAATAATTTGAGTTTATTTATCTTGCAAACTGGAACAAATAGAGCCTCGCTTAGGACTAATTGTTATTCAGTTACTGGAATTCCGCAATTAGGGCAGAATTTCCAAGTTGCTTTTTTATGGCGGGTTCCACAGCCGGTGCAATAAGAGCGAATTTCTCCCATTTCAACGGGTTTTTTACTTTCTGGTAGAATTTGCCAGACACTTGTTGAACAAGTCCATGAGTTAAAATTACCATAGGTATTAGAAAATCGCTGTTTAGAATTTCCACCTTTTTCAACAATACCTGTCTCAATTGAATTAGATGATAGACTTGAGCTGCAATTAATAGTTCCAGCGCTTCCGCCAACAGTTAAAGTGCTAGGTCGATTATAGTAATTTGTTGTAATAGTATGACCGTAAAGCATTACTGAAGATGTGTTTGAAACATACTCATCATAGAACAGAACTTCAATCTTACCATTATTAGCAATTGCTAATTTGGTTTGGCTAGAGTCATCAACCTCATACGTTGTAAACTTGAATTTTTTAGTAACATCAATGAATCTTTCAAGAAAGACCCGTTGGCCCGGCCTTAGCACAATACCGCCGGCCGCCGATATTACTTGACCATTGATCCAGATTTTTGCTAATACTGATGTTGTTTTTGGATTGTAGAGTTCAATTTCGAAATTTGAACCGTCTTTTAAATAGACATTTGACCCGTAGGTTTTTAGTCGTCCTCTGCCTTTTGTGATTGTTGCAGATGGTTGTGGATTACTAAAGCTTGTGTAAACTGCAGTAGACCCACTAGTTGTGATGTTTTGTTGGTACATAAGAGTTATGTTATTTTATGCTTATCTCATTGTAACCTTCTATTGATTACTCAAGGGCTCGTAAACCCGAGACAAACAGAGCGAGGCTCTATGTTTCCAGTATTATTTAACTAAGATTAGCTAAAAAGTTTTTATTTATAGCGGTCATCGCCTTTTGCGTGAATAACTTGACCCCAACCTGCCGGTACATCAAATGAGCTATTATCAAATATTAGCCAAATAGTTTTCCTACCCCATTTAGGAGCAGTCGGTAGAGTTGGAATATATCCATCAGTTATGATAACTACAAATTCTGGGCGATCTTTTACATTATTCTGAATCCAGCGCATAACATCTGGCATTCCGTTTGACCCTCCACCCGTTGAAACCTTTTCAAAATCAACTGGCGTTGGTTTTTTAAAATTCTTAAATATTACAGGAGTAACTACTCTATCATTCCATGGTAAAACTGATATTTCCTTTATTTTCTTTGCGCTTGCAATTCCAACTACTTCAGCTAATAGTTCTGGGAAAGCTGAGGCAATTGATCCGCTTACGTCAATTGCAACTACTCCATTTTCCAGAGCATTATTTTTGGATTTAATACCATATCGGTAATCGCCTGACCCAATTGATCTTCTTGCTGGAAATTTAAAATCTGATGAACTTGCAAGCTTACCTATAAATCGGCGTAATTCAGCTCTCCAATCTACAATTGGATCAGTAAGCTCCATAATTCTTTGATATATTGCTCCTTCTCCGCTACCGCTTTTTTTGGTTCGTTTAGTAAGATTTGTTTGAGCAGAGGTTCTTGCATCCTTCTTCCATTCCTCTTCCGTGCGTGGACTGCGCTCATCATATCCTTCTGATTTAGCAATACGGCTACCTTCAGCTGGTGAAATAACTTCGCCAGTTCCTCTTCCAACTACTTTACCTTGACTCTTTCCTGTCCGTACATCATTTCGAACAACAGTCGTCTTATTTGAGTCAATATTATTAATATCATCTGTGTCTACCATCGGTCCATCTCCTTCAGATGAGCCTTCGCCTGAGCCCATTCCTTTTTCTTTTCCTGGTTTACCTTTACCTTTTCCAGAACCTTCTCCTTTTTGGCCCTCTTCTCCTTCTTCCTCTTCTTCTCCTCCAGTACCTCCGCCTAATTCTTCAGGTTTCTCTAAGGTCTTAGTTTCAATACCCTTATCAGTTGACTCTTCTCCACTTTCTCCTTTGCCTCCGCCTTTTGCACCATTAGGATTTACTAATTTAACTATATTAGATAAGTTTGTTTTCATATTATTAAGCTTTAAGTTTTTTCAATTCAATTTCAGCTTCTTGTTTACTTAATGGTGAAAAATCAACTTCACCAGTGGTTTTATCAATTGAATTAACTTTACCATAAGATCCGCTAGATTTGTCGTATATAATATTGCCAGGAAATAAGCCCTCTTTGGGTTTTTTACCTCCACCGCCTCCACCGCCCGGAGGAGGATCACCGTCTTCTGGACCACCAGGCGTAGTGTCCTGTTCTGCATCTTCTTCCTTTGGAGGCATTATCATTTCTGGATCTTCGTATAACTGCTCAGCATTTTTACCAGCATAGGATTTTTCAATCATACCTCGTAAAGTATTCTTAATCTCGTCATACGATAGAATTCCATCTTTCGACAGTAACCAGTTTATTTCATAGTCACCAGCAATATTCCAACGATATCCGTCTCTACCTTGAATACGTGCAAAATGAAATAGTGCACAGTGCATAACTTCATGGCATACAATAAATACAATTTGATCTTCGGTTAAGGGTTCAAAAAATTCTGGATTAATAAACATATTTGTTCCATCAACTGCAGCTGTTTTAACCTGTCTAGTATAGATAATTCTTAATTTATAAGTAAGATCGGCAAAGAATTTATAATTAATTGCAACTTTTCTAATTGCATAGTCTACTTTTATTTTTACCTTCTTTAATACTGGATCAGATTCCTCTGCCTCAAGTATCAAGTCAGACTTTGTAAAATCTGCATACTTATGATATTCATTCCAATCCAATAATTGCTTCATTTTAGTTTTCTAAATTTTGAATATCCTTTGCTGAACCTGGATATGCTGCTAAAAACGGTCTCATTGCAATACGATACACTTCAAATTCTGGAGTACCAGCAGTCTTTAAGTATGGGTGAATTTCAATTAGTGCACCCATTATCTGCATTGCAACCGTTGGATTATTAATTCGAATTGCGTATTTAGCTACATTTTCAATTTCAGTATTGGTTAATTTTTTACCTCTGTGCTCATATGCAACTGCTGAAGCTAGAATATATGCAACGTCCAATTCATAATCATCATTTCTTGTTTTTGATGGAAGTGGTGCATTATCTGGCTCAGTATAAACTTTATAAAGATTCTTTAGGTCAATTTTCTTAGATAACAGATAGTATGCAATAAATGCAGTAGCTGCCTCAGTTCCAACATTTGGTGCTAGAGCTTCATCTTCAATCATTTTATCAGTTAATTGATAACCTTCGGCCTCTGCTTCTTTCTTTAAATTTTTCCAAGCAATTGCAGCCTTTTCCCAAGATCTTGGACTAGGAAATGCAACTGCTCTTGAATCCATTTTATGAAAAAATTCTTTACCTTTAGACCATTGTAAGAACGATATAATAAGTGGATCAAATGTATTAACTCCGCTTGAGTCAGTTTGGGCTGATGCATATTTTCCATAAGTTTTAGTATCAGGAACATAGTTTACTTGTTGAAAACGGTTACCTAAGGCAGTACCAAAATCTTGAGAATTTGTTAAATCATCTTCTTGACGGTTAGATGCTGCAAATATTGTCCATTTGCTTCCTAATTTCCAACCTCCATCTAATTCTCTGTCTAATACAAATTTTAGGGCAATATTTCTAATTGCTTCAGACGCTCTAGATAACTCATCCATAAATATCATTCCGCCCATTCCATCTGGACCATTTGCTTTTGCATTTCCTTCTTCACCTTCGCTTTCGTTATATACAGGTAACCATTTTTGTGGAACCCTTGAAGCTCTACGGCTCATTATATTATCATTAGTTGCTGGATCAACTACTGGTAAAAAGAAATCTTCTGGTGCATAAGTAGTTAATTGAACATCAATCATTCTACCTCCTAGCATTTTTTGAACCTGTTTAACAATTGCAGTTTTACCAATACCTGGAGCTCCCCAAATCATGAGTGGTGCTTCTTCTCCTTTATCTGGATTGTTTGCAATTCGTTTAACAATTCTCATTAAACCGTCATAGTCAACATTTCTAACTCCGCCAATGCTTTCGCCAGCTTCCAACGGAACCGCTTCTTCATCTACTAAATTTTCATCAATTTCTTCTGGGGAATAGCTAGTATCTGCTCCAACTTTTTGTAAATCAGAGGCTGCTGGATATATTGTTACACCATATGGAATTGTACCATCCGCACCATCATTTGACTGCTTTCCACTAATTTGGGCAGCCAATGCACTTAAATAGTTTGCACCATTTCCAAAGAATTTTTTAATTGAGCCAACTGCTTTTTTTGCAATATCCCTAAGACCTTCGTTTTGGTTCAAGTTTTCAGCCAAAAACTCTGGATATGATTTAATAATTCTACTCATTACTTGCGTATATTTTTTAGTTATTTATTTGGGCAGCGGCCCGTTATTTATATTTAAGTGAAAATGATCCTCCGCGATTTGCGTAATCTACAAAAAGACTATCTGCCACTTGACAGTTTTGCCATTCACCATCTGGGCCAACAGGTAGTGCAATTTGATCTCCAGGTCTTAACGTTTTAGGAACTTTTCTGCCGTCTTCTAAAACAACATCAACTTTAATAAATCTATCAGTTCTAGCAGATTCTCTATTAACTACTGAAATTATTTCAGCGTTAGTTAAATTAACCTTATCAATAAATGGCACAATTACTTTAATACGTCTGCCTGGAGTTAATGCAAATTCCTTTTCAGTAACAATACCGTGGCCTGAATGTATTTGACCTGTGTGAGGTTTAATTTCCCCAGTTTTATCCAATTCAATAATATAGTCAGAACCGCCTGACAATACAGTACTGGTTTTAACCTCCAGCTTCTTAGTAACAAAATGCTTGTCAGAGTCCTTTTCAATATCAATATCTGTATAATCTGCAGGTAATACTTTAATCGTAGTCACTACATTATCTGCAATATAGACACATAATCTTTCGCCAGTATAAGTCTTTCTAATTATTGACTTTTTTCCGGTGTTCTTATCAATTACTTCATTTTCTGATGTTACTGATACTGATATTGGAAAAGTATCATGACCGTATTTTAATTGTGGATCTAATAACACAACCACTATATTTCTTCCAATTGGAAAGTCTGACCGCTCTATTCTATTGGTAAGACGTCGCATAAACTCGTCTTTGATTAGCTGAGTTACTTCATTTGAAACATCAGCTAGTGATCTGCCAGTTAATGAAATTTTCTTTCTTGCAGCCGCTGGAAAGTCAATGACCGTTCCGTCCTTTAAACTGTCTTTAATACGTTGTTCTACTCTTTTATCAGCATGCTGAGATAAGCTAGCCTCAAGCAGTAAAAAGTCATTAAAATTAAGAATATTCAAAATAGCTTGATAATTTTAGGTTATTTATCAACTCTATACTAAACCTAATTACTTTTACTATGGTCAAAGGTTTTTGTAATTATTGTTGACTTATCGGGTACAATCGAATCAATTCCATGCACAATTAGCTTACGGACAGCTTCTCCCAATTGCATGTCGTTTGGGAACTCCGCTACTAATTCACGGATTTTTTCAATTGTAACTGTTACTTTAGTAGTCATAATTTATTTGTTAATTTATCCGAATTTTGCAATGCTCTTGTATTTCTTTTTAATATCGTCAATTTCAGACATTGCTGCACTAAATTTCTTTTTAATTTCATCATTTACTGAAAAGTCTAAAATTATTTGACAATTTGGGCATACTGATACTGGATGCTTCATTATGAAAGCTAAATCAATGCCAAGTGGAGTTCTACATGCTGGACAAGGTAAAGCCATAATTATGTGGTTTGATTTGAGGAATCATCAAGTTTTTGAATATAGGCATCAACTAATCTAGAAATCATTTCAGGCTTAGTATCTGATTTGAATTTAACCCGAATTTTTGACATGCCTGAACCATCAGTATTTTTACCAGAATCTACTTCAATTCCATTAATATTATGCTCATATCCCTTTTTCCTAAATAGGCCAAGTAAGGATCTCTTAAGATCGGAGACGTCTTTATCGCTATTTCCAAATATTAGCCTAGCTTCAAATTCAATATCTAACTCTTCAAGGCCAATCGAAGAGTGATCTGCCATAATATACAACGGCACAGTCAGTTCGCGTTCCCCTATTTTAAAGGCTTTAGTCTTAGGCGTACCGTCTTCATTAAAATAGTTTGCAAGGGCATTAATATGTTGCCTTTCGCTTATTCCTTGAGCTACCATTGCGGCTTCTAATAAACCTCCAACCAGCTCTTCAATATTTAATCTTGCCATACTTATTAGGGTTAAACTCCTTTTTTATTATACTAGATTAAAATAATTAGTTTATAAAAAAAGAGGCTAGTGTTTAGCTAGCCTCTTTGGTTAAATCTACTTATTCTAATTACTTAGATTGTGGATCAGCCGTAAGTGGAATTAATGATGGCTCTAACATTTGAGTTAGGTAATCAGATAATTTCAACATACCTTCAGTTGCTGGTAATTGTTCAGCATGTACTTTTACATTGTATTTTGCTGAGTTATCAGTGCTACGTGTATTCTCTTTGTGAGTTGCAACTTTACCTGCCATGCTCACCGAGTATTTCATACCCCAAAATCCGCCAGACGCAGAAGCTGAAAAAGATCCCTCTTTATCTTCACTTGACTTGTCTACTTCAGAAGTTTTAACTTCCATTGTAAATTCAATATCAGCTGAAGTAATAGCCAATGAAGGCAATGGAACCAATGGTAACATTGGAACTTTTGAATAAAGAGTTTGAACTGTTTGTTCTCCAGTAGTACCGTCTGTTACTACACGGTTCATTTCAACATCTAAAGAGCGGGCTTGAGTTTTACCGTCTTTGTCAGTTACGAATGCAACTTCTGAAATATATTTCCAGGTTACGTCATTTAATTTTGCTTGTCCTTTTGCCATACCAACGATTGGAGATACAATAAGATCTTCAATAGGTAATCCAGCAAATTGTTGTGCGATGTCTGCCATTATTCTTGATTTTTTTATTATTTATCACCCAAAGTTTACCATTTTGGGTGAACCCTTGAATACTATACTAGTCTTCACCTGAGTCATCGTTTGCTCTTTCAAGCCTAGTATTAATCTCTTCTTCAATAATTTCGTTAATATTTCCCCAAATTCCAAATGGATCTTCTTGATGGTCCCATATATGAAACATCATCACTAATTCATCAGCAATTTCTTCGGTACTTACTGAAATAGTTGAGTCTTTTCCACTATAGTCATTTCGTGCTGTTAGATAATCAGACATTGGGCCTTCGTTAGAATAGACATCATTAAAATTAAGATCTTTTTGATTAATATCTGACTCAACAGTAATCATCATTTTATCAAAATCTAACACTATATCAATTAATCCAAAAAAGTCTCGGTCAATACCTAATTTACGAATGTCATGCGCGTCAAAATCAAATGAGTCTTCTGCATTAATATCCCAATCATAACTAAACAAAATAGAATTTCCTTCTAGTTTCATATAGTCGGCTAATCCAGTTTCTTCTACCAGTTTTTTATATACAATTTCAGCAGGCGGAGTATACAACCCAAGATCCGCTAATTGTTTTAAATCATCGTTATCTTGATTCTCAGTTATAAATTGATTAAATCTTAAGACTTTCATATTAGCTTGGAAAATTTTCAAGAGCTGCATCGACTTCGTCAATTAGGTCAGGTCTCATGGTTTGGATTACATCAGCTAGCACTGCAACTATATTAATTAAATGATGATACTCATTATACGAGTCATATGCGGTATCATTATTCTTAATTGAAATTACCTCAACCACCGTATCTTGAATAAAACGCAATAGCGTATCAAAATTAATCTGACCGCTAAATGAGTCGTCATCATCTGAATATTCTTCAACGGATTTAAGATATTCTAAATATTCAGTAGCTTGTTTAACAAGTTCAGCAAGTTCTGCTTTAGAGTCTCCAACCTTAGTAGTTTCAATCGTATCGCTTGAAATTTTAGTTAGTGCAAATAATGGAACCTTTACCCGGTTTCCTTTTGAATTATGTAATTCAACTGTTGCAAAACTATCGTCCATATCAACAACTCGGCCCTTGCCTCTGTATGAGTCAACGTAATTGCCAATATTAATTTCGGCAGAATTGTCGTCTGCTAATTCTTTATCGGGATTTTCTAGAAATTTATCTAGATCAAAATCTTCAAAAAGTTTAATGTGTTTCATAGTTATGCTGATTTTATTATTTGGGCTAATGTGGTTGCTCTATTTCCAACTTGACTTGCCCATTCTGACTGTAACATCTCCTTTGATGCTTGTACAAAATTATTAGATGCAATATATTTTAGAAAATTGTTAAATTTAGATACGCCAGTCTTTCCTAGATTAAATACCATCTCAGTTAAAACTCCTTGCACAGGTAATGGCAGTTTTTTCCATGAATTTGCAAGATTAGTTGAACCATCGGCTGATGCTAGAGTTTGTGCATCCTGTTTGGCTTTAAGTAAATCATTACCTAACAGCGCATTTATCTGTTCGTCAGTAAGTGCAGATTTACCAGCTTTAACTTTATCTGGATTTGCTCCAACTTTTTTAAGCAATTCGCTTGAATCTGATCGATTTAGGTTAAATCCAACTCCAATCGTAGGAATTCCTCTAGAATCTAAATATTTAACCGGTTTTTTGCCTTCGTGTTGAATTACACGAGCCTTAATCGAATTAATTATTTGATCAACCGGCATAGGCGGCGCAACAAATGATCCCAAATATTTGTCAGCTTTTATATTCTTAATATGAGTATTAATTTGATTTATATAAGCTTGATCAAAATACCCAAGTTCACCGTTGATTGCATCTCCAACGTTTGAATAGTCCCAGCCATTATTATCAAATCCGGCCTTTAGCCGTTTATTGACAAGAACCATTGAAGCTGCATCCGGAATTAATTTGATTGCATCGACTAATTCCTGTTCGCCTGTTCCTAATCTAGCAACCGCTTGTTGTATTTGAATAGCTATTTGATCAGCAGTCACTGATTCATTTACCCAACTTTCAAATAAATTAATGTGTTTCATTGTACTTAATAATTAATTCACCAACTACTTCAATCTTTCCCATTACTTGTTGAAATGGGGTTTGGTCCTTTGCTTCAAATTTATCAATGATTGCATGAAGGTAGGTGTGCAATTTTTTTAGTTCAGATTTGGCCTCTTCAATATTAAATTTACCAGCAGCCGCTTTTTTATAATACGGTAACTTAACTTTATAGTGCTGATAGGTTAATAAAGAATCTCCACCTTTTGCTTTGGTAGTTTCAGCAATCTTAATTGCTCCTGCTAGTCTATTACCTGCAAATTTTTCAAAGGTCTCAGGTTTCTTTGCTTCAAATATTAAATCAGTATGAATCTTACTAACCTCTTTAGTTTGGTGATATAGTTCCCAGTTAAGTATAGACATGAAAGTTCCCTAGTGTTTAGGGTTATTTATATTCTACTTTCAGCCTGGCTTTAAATTCTGGTGGAAATTGATCGCCAGCTGACTTCATAAGATCGGCAAAACACCCATCTAGTAAATAAGTAACCGCCCAATCATCTGGGGTACGAATCGACCGGCCTACTCCCTGTAATACTGCAATTGAAGTCTTCCAGTTATACCAGGCTTGCGAATATTCAAGTTTAGCCGCAACGTACTTATCGCCAAGATGCGGGTATGGAACCTTTAAGAAAATTTGAAATCTACTCTGGTCGTCTACCATATTTAAACCCTCTAGGATAGAAGGTCCCATTAACACAAGCCCTTTCTTTTTACTCATTTTCTTTAGAGCTTGATCCTTTTCTTCAGAACCTTTATAGAGTAAAATGCGTTTCTTAACGTCTTTAGGAAGCCCTGTCCAAATCTTAGTATTCAATTCATATGAACCGGAATGAATGATCCCAGAGTCCTCAGAGTGCTCTCGGACAATTCTAGTCACGGTATCAATAGCCCATTGCATATTATCAACCAGGAATCGGGTTGACATTTTTTTACCAGGATAGAAAATGATCGGGGACTTTTCCCAGTTAAAATGGCTCTCTATTTTAAAGTACTTGGCTGACTTGATACCATGATTTCGCATGAAGTCACTAGGATTACCCATAGTGGCAGTCATTAATAACTTAAACCCAAATTTAGTATAGAAGTGTTTCTTTAAAAGATAGTACTCGTCAATGCAGTTAAAAACCAAGGCTTTTTCTCCAGGGTTCTTAATTAGTTTTTCAACCCCAACCTTTCCAACAATTTCGCAATAGTCTTGAAGTTTACAGTGGACGTCTTTACACCAGTCTGCTAGGTTAAAAACAGCAAGCCATTCAAGTGGAACGCTACCTTCAGTAAATTCAGCTGATGCATTTTCCCTAAGAGGGCTAGTTGCCTTCATAACTTCACCAAGTACTTTAGTAACTTCTCTTAACAGTTTAAGTAAATTTGCTTGATCATCATCTGCATAAATACGGTCTATTATTTTCTCAAGTCTTTCAAGATTTATTTTTGGTACAGTTTGTCCAATATCTCCAAGTCCTTCCAATAGTTTTTCAGCCTTCTTTACAATCTCCTTTGATACAATTGGGCTAAAGTGGCTCTGTACAATATCTAATAATTTATGAGCTTCATCGCAAACTACAAAATCTCTTTGTGGAAATGGAGAGCCTTTGCCTTTGCCTTGCTGTTGTTGCTCAACATAATTTCTTTGAATTAAGGCATATGGATAAGTAAGTAGTGCAACTTGAGATTTAATTGATTTTTTACGTGAGGTTAAGTACCCACATTGCTTAAAACACGGCAAGGACTCAGCAGCTTCATATGAAGTTCCTTTACTTTTACACTCGCCTATTGAAAATTTCTCGTCATTAACAACGCATTTATAATTATCAACTCCTTTAATATTACCCCAATTCCATAATTGTAGTTTACGAAAGTCCTTTACGTATTGTTCGTGTAGCGAAAGATCTGAAGCAAGAATATAACCGCGATTGCCTTTAAATGCAAGAAAATCTGCAAAGACCATTGCAATTACGGATTTACCTGAACCAGTTGGGGCATCTAATAAGTAGATACCATTTGGATCATCGTTATATGCAGAGATTATATCAAGTATTGCCTCTTTTTGTTGAGGCCGAAACTCCAGTCCTGGGTGTTTTCCTTTTACAAATTGTTCAAATTCCTCTTGGAGTTTATTCATAGTTAGTTATGCCAATATTTTTGGTCTTTATAAAAATGAGATTCATTATTACGGTTCAGCCAATTTTTAATAACTAGCCAAATCATATTAAGGTATCCGTATTTTTTAAATCGACGATTATCTTGTGTAATTAGTTTAGGTATAAGCTTAAATTTATTAGGCTTTATTTTTCTACTTAATAACCAGTCTTCACTTTGATGGGCAAGCTCGTTAAATCCGCCAAGGTTATTAAAAATAAATCTACGGACAATCATAAATCCACCTATTGCAAACGGTTTAGTTTTAGAAAGATACCAAGTAGTTAGGCCGTTTATCCAAAATATAAAATTTGCTCGTAAATCAAATTCCCCTTTGTATTTAGGGGTTGTTCCAAGCATTGCATAATTACCAGCACGGAGAGTATTAACTGAGTCAATAATAACTCTTTTATGGGTAAATGTAATATCCGCATCTAGAAATAGTAATAATCGAGTAGTTGCTATTTGCGCACCTGCATTTCGGCCAATTGCAGGCAAACCTCCTTTAATTATTTCAACATTTAGATTAAATTTTAAAGCAATTGAATTAATTATATTAACCGTTTGGTCAGTTGATCCAGCGTCTGCTATGATTATTTTAACACCAGCACATTCTTTCTGTCTTAATATAGCTCTAAGAGTTCTACCGATATAGGCCTCTTCATTATAGCATGGAATTATAATAGTTAAATCGTTAATCATTATCTAAATAGAGTTAGCCAGTTAGTGTTTTTAGTTGAATCATATATAATATATGAAGTATTTTCAATCCAGTCGCCAGTGTTTAAGTATCGAACTCCGTCTATTTCTTTATCTGATGGAGTATGAATGTGACCGCATACAACAGTATGGCAATTTCTCTTTTTTGCTTGACGAACCATTTCATTTTCAAAATCAACCATAAATGAAACGGCTGCCTTTACATTATCTTTTAAGTATTTTGACAAACTGGTTTTTCTACCAAACTTTTTTATAAACCGGTCTAGTTCAATTGCCAGATCATAACCAATTGAGCCTAACATTCCCAACCAGTGCATCTTAACAATTCCATCATATTTGTCTCCATGACAAAACCATATTCCATCTTCAGTCCATTCATCAACCACTATAATATTACCAATATCAACCGGCAAGTATTTTCTTAAGAACTCATCATGATTGCCGGCTATCCAAATAACTTCCATTCTTTTTGAAATCTTTAGAAATTTTCTTATTAGGTTAGTATGGTCTTGAGAAAACTTTTTATATTTAGTAAAGAGCCATCCATCAATAATATCACCAACTAGAATCAGTCGATCAAATGTTTCTGTTTTTAATAACATTGTAATTGCTTCAGTATTGCAACCTTTAGATCCAATGTGTATATCTGATATTACTAAAGTTCTCATAATCTATAATTTATTTTTCTTCAATTTCATAGCCATTTTCGTCATACCAAAATTCACAACATGGATATTCGCGGCTTTCATCATCTAATCGGCACCATTCAGTTTTTTCTTCATTAAGCCAGTGCCAATCTTTGTTTTCAATGCCTTCCGGTAATTCAGGATTTTCGAGAGGAGGGTGATAAGCGTTTGGGTCAGTATGGTAGCTATTACAAGAACAACCGCGAGGAACGCAATCATCACAGTGAAAAGGATTCTCTGTAGAATCCGTTGAAGGCGCATATAGCCAGGTTGCTTTTTTACCACAGTTACAAGTTTCATAATTTACCATAATTCCCAATTAATTCAAATTTATACATCAAGTTTTAAATTAAATGTTTTTCGGTATTCTTTAAAAACCTTTTTAAATTTCTTTGAGGCGGCAATTGAACCTCTAGCGCGATCCATTGGCTCAATCAAGCCAGTTGAAAGATATGCATGAATTTCGTCAACTATAACTTGTTTAACATAACCCATTTGTATTAAGTAGGCTTCTAATTGTTCGTATACACTAGGCTTTAACGATAAAACCATTTTTACCATTTCGGCATTGTAATGTTTATTTGTATAGAATAGAGCATGAGAAAGTTCATGATCCATTACTTGTGAGTTAACATCATCTACTCCCAATATATAAAACTTTCCACGAGGTTGATGTCGACGAATTGTTGCATATATTGTATGCATAAGAATATCGTATGGAGTAGACAATACTTTATCGGAATATAAGCCAGTAAGACAGGCTTCAAGAGAATCGCTTGGAATATTGTATCCACTCCAATCTTTAGTATATCCAAAATATTTAGTACCTCTTTCTTTACGGTACTTATCCATATATTCAAAAATACAAAAGGTCTTTTTTCTAAATTCAGAATACGCTGACTCGTAATATTCTTGAGCTCGAACAAATAGCATTGCTCTAGCATAATCATCTGCTGCTTCTACTACATAAATCTTTGGAGCAACTTCGTATAGGGTATAGGTGATAAGGTTATCTTCGTTATATTCTAATAATTTCATAATTATATTATACCAATTAAATACAGTTAGAAGCCAGAGCCGGACTCGAACCGGATACCGTACTAGACGGATTAGATAACCTTACCTCTTTCGAGTTGGGGATTTGGGCACCATCCCGCATTACACCCATCTGGCTATATTAAAAACAAACCCAACTCAGAAGGGTATTTGTTACAATATCACAATTAGTGCCTATACTCTGGTTAATTACTCCGTCTGTATCCAACAGCTTTATGTTGGCTTATAACTGGCTATTTTAAAGTAACTCACGACTTTATTTGTTGAGTTTATTTTTGTACCCTCTAAGAGACTCGAACTCTTACCCGAAGACTAGATCCTAAGTCTAGCGCGTCTACCAATTCCGCCAAGAGGGCAATCTTATAGTTATTATACCAAATTAAACGGTATGCGGTATCTGAACTCGTACACAATTTTGAGGTTCGCCTTCATTCATAAAGAAATTATTAAAATAACCCATCATATTAGCTGACCCAATTGGATTTGCTGAGTGTACGTAAACTGCTGGAAACTTAATAGGCACATTGCGTTTATCTTGACGACTCATATCAAGCCGTTTTGGATTTTCGTCATAGAACTTATTAACTAACCATTTGGTACAGTCCATTCCAGTTTTTTCTGTAATATTATTATAGTCTAATTTATAATTAGGACTCACATTTGTAAAATACTCCGACATAGCTGAGTCGCCTAAGTCGTGATCTAACGAGATCATATGAATATTCCTTAGCCCAATTTCATTGACTGCATCCTTGAACTCCTGATAACTTCTAACAACAATCCAATCTCTTTCAATTGGTGTTCTAAC
>Ga0114975_10000014_pt1 | contig 116173 bp, 136 predicted proteins | sample S_130626_EF_Meta_FD_87031 | JGI IMG/M metagenome (GOLD analysis project Ga0114975, IMG submission 87031) | Freshwater microbial communities from Lake Simoncouche, Canada to study carbon cycling - S_130626_EF_MetaG | ecosystem: Environmental > Aquatic > Freshwater > Lake | place: Lake...
ATAATCTAAGTAGTAAGGAGGTCCTGTATATCCAATAGGTGTAGTTACTCCTGGACCAAATGCTGATACATTGTATGGAACTCCTTGTTCTCCTTTTTCTCCTGTAGACCCTATAGGTCCCGTTGGCCCTGTTATACCACGTCCAGTAGGGCCAGTAAATCCAGGTCCAGTTAGACCTGTTATACCACGTCCAGTAGGGCCAGTAAATCCAGGTCCTGTTGGACCTATAACAGTTCTAATTTTATGGTGAGCATTTATAGGAGTACCTATTTGAGAGTATATATGACCGCCGGTTGCAACATATGACATTACTTACTTGTAATAAAATTGAAAACTTTAAGCTGGCACAAACATGAAAGAAATAGCCCCATTTCCACCATATCCTCCAAAGTTAGCAATTCCACCGGCTCCTCCACCACCCGAACCATAAAGGCCAGTAGCTCCATTTGAATCTAAAATACCGCCAGCACCTCCTCCTGGACCTCCTCCACCGCCGCCGCCACCGGCACCGGCGCCACCAGCTCCTGATAAAATACCACCTCCATTACCTCCACTTGTTGTCCCAGTGCTTCCATTTCCATATGTTCCAATACCACCATTACCAGAACCGTAAGTAAGACCCTCCCAATTTTGTGCAAGACCTCCACCACCACCATATAATCCACCATTGCCACCATCGCCAGCTCCGGGGGTGCCGCCGAGGCCACCGAAGGCGCCGCCACCGCCACCTTGACCACCATTTGCAACAGCTATACCGGTACTTTCAGCAAAATCCAAGTATGTTGGACCACCATCTCCTCCCGGACCTCCAGCCGATCCACCTGTTCCACCAATACCCACAACATATGGAATAGATCCTCCTGAAGGAACAATCATAGAATGTTCTAAATAATCGCCAGATCCTCCTCCACCACCTGGATATTTATTGCTAGCTTCATCAACTAAAGCACCACCGCCTCCACCTCCTCCGCCCCATAATTTTGCAGTCATAACGGCTATACCCGATGTAAATGTAGGAACAGTGGTTGTTCCAGAACCAGGAGTTGTAATTAATGGCAATGTTACAATAGAAGGCGAACCAGTAGATCCAGACAAAGCAGTAGATGTAACAATTTCCTTGGTTGATGGATTGTAGGCTAATCCAAGTGTTTGGGTATTGTCCGACCGAATTGGCGTCACATAAAATGAACCTGTTTGCCCATCTACACCGTTAACTTCCAACCCAGACGCATTCAGGATAATAGTATTAGCAGCTTGAGAAGTAGTTTCTCCTAAACCAGCTTTAGCACCAATCGCAATTGAATAAGTGCCCTGTCCAGTATTTCCTGCTGATGTACCTATTGCAATAGCCCCATTTTGCTGATTAGAATTACCAGCTTGGTTTCCAATTGCAATTGTATATTCTCCCTGCCCTTCCTTACCTGCCGAACTGCCAATAGCAATTGCAGATTGCATCTGACCAGTATGTCCAGATAAATGGCCTATTGCAATAGCAAGATCATTCTGATTATAATTTCCAGCCTCATTCCCGATGGCTACGGCACTAGTCTTCTGACCATACTGTCCTGCACTATGCCCAATAGCTACAGAATCAATTTGCTGTTCGACATATCCAGCATTATTACCAATTGCAACAGCGCTATCGCTCTGTCCGGTATATCCAGCATTAACTCCAATCGCAACAGCGCCATACTGTTGTCCAAAATTGCCGGCATTATTTCCAATAGCTACAGAATTGTCTTGTTGATCAGTATTTCCAGCGGAAAAACCAATCGCAATGGTATTATTTTTCTGTCCAAACTGTGCGGCCTCAAATCCAATTGCAATTGAAGCATTGGTCTGTCCCGTAGATCCGGCAGAACTGCCAATGGCGATACAATTGGTACCCTGACCAAAATACCCGGCACCAACACCAATAGCTACAGCATTTGCCTGCTGATCAGTTTGACCAGCATTTAGGCCTATAGCAATTGCAGCACTTTGTTGTCCTTCATTTCCAGCATCACTTCCGATAGCAATAGCATATTCCTGTTGGCTAACACTTCCAGCTGAAGATCCAATGGCAACAGCAGAATCCATCTGTCCCGTATATCCGGCTCGCTGGCTTTCCGCACTACTACCACCAACAGCTACAGCGCCATTAGATTTTACATTGAGATGGTTAAGTCCGTTCCAATCGGCAGATCCATTGCCAATTCGTAACTGGTTATTTGTTAAATCGAATCCTGGTTCGCCGTAAAGCAGGGTTGGATTATTATTTACCCAGTTAGTTGCAGTATCCCGACGAAGCTCAAACCTCACCGGTGTCGTCATTGTTTTATAAGGATGAATTTCCGCCATCTAGAACTAGCGTATAGTTAGAATTGCTGAATCCACCATCTAAAATACAATTACTAGTTCCCATACCATCAAGAATATCATTAGAAGTTGGTAAGCATGGATTAACCACAACAGGGTTTATTATAATACAGTCCTGCCCCTTTGAGCAAGGTGTGCGAATATCGGTATATTTCAAAATCGTATAGTCCGGATTCGCGCCACATGTCGCGTGTATTTCATCATACATAGCCCGCCTTCCAGGATACTGAACTTTAGCGTTGCGAGCCTGTGTTTGAACTTTAATTCGGTGAGTATAGCAACTAGCGCTCATTCCTTAACTATACGCAATTTTCGTTTCACGGGTGCTACCGCCTTAACTTCAGTCGACGCAGGAGCTTGTTTTAACTCTTCAAAACGCTGACGCACTTGTTCGATCGGCATACCCCGGTATACCATCTCCAGTTTCAACTTGAGGAGTCTGTCCATAATCTGTTGTGGGAACATTTCTTACAGCATTTTGCCATGGGATAGGTTTGAACTCAATTTTTTGAAGTTCTGGAGGGGTTGAAGTTCCATAACTTGCCCATAAAAAGTAACCAAACCCACCTAGAATAACCACAAGAATTATAGCATTAAACCACCAAGACATGATGGAATCTCGAACATTCCGAACCCAAATTAAGTTATTTTCAATACTGGCGTTATCCCCTACCAAATGAAACATCTCTACTGAAACACAAGAAGATTCCATGGCATCCTTGACGACAGTCTATATCCTATCTACTGTTCTGGCTTCAGTAGGTGCAATGGGTGCCGCCTATTTTTCTAATAAACCTGCTGTGACAGAACCCGAAGTTGTTATTGAAAAGAAAAAAGACTTAAAAGATCTTATTATTGAAAACTTCGTAGATCCTCAAATTAAACCCGATGTGGCTGAACTAATGGCCGAATTTCTTGAGAAACCAGTGGACCAGTTCAATCCTTCTGATCGTCCAAGAATATCTTCAAATTTGAAAAAAATATATTTGGCGACCCATCCGGACAAAAAACAGTGTCCTGGTAAATTAGGTGAATTGTGTGGAATTATTTTCAATAAAGCTCGGAGTATTGATACATTTACTAAAGATGGAACACTTGAAGGCTCATTCACTGGAAACTTGACTGACCAGGCCCTGCAGATACTGAACAATCCTGAATAGGTATTCCAAGTTCGTCTAAAAGTTTTTGAACATAAATATTACTTAAACCATGTAAGCATACCTTAACATTTTTTTGAGTAGCCAACAGGAGCCGCACGACTTCGTATTGCTCCTGTTGTTTTAAATTTTTCATACATATTGAATCTACCCCATCTTTGTAGATAAGGTATTCTCGAATCAAGTCCATTATTAGAATGAATTGAGTTTCTGTGAATACGGATTATCATTAAATGCCTTGAGTAGATCTGGGGCATTGCGCTGAACATGCACATCCTGCTGTAGAGGAGCATTGTAGGCATACGAACCCATATGTTCGGCATGGGCATTGATGCTTACTAGCCCACCATTGACACGAGCAGCATCTGATAAAACAGACTCATCCTTCTTTGTCTGGGCAGAATACATGTCTGCACCAATTGAAAACCCAGTTCCCTGAGCACCGGCAGGTCCAGGGCGTCCCTCGGCAGTAAGCTTCATGAACTCCATGAAAGGTTCCGTAAAGGCGCGAATGTAAGACTCGGCTACACCATTAGCACTGCCGCCCGCGCCATAATACTGCTTCTCTGTCGTCTCGCGAGCCTGAGTCTTCATGATTTGCTGTGGGTAGATTGCCTGAGCAACCTGAGCACCTACAGCTGTGTTAACACGGTCCATACCCAAAAGAGCAAAACGATCGGGCTTGTTCTTGTTTACATCGGCCTGAATACCTGGCTGCGTAACAACATTCTGACCAGGAATGACTGGAGGCTCATATGACAGCTTGGGTTTGGAAACCACGCGCTGCTCATCGGTTGTAGGAGGTAGAGCATACTCGCGGAACTGATCCTGCTGGAATCCGCCCTTAGGAATGTTTGTGTATCCATCATTTGCACCAGGACCTACGCGAACCTGATCAATTGGAAAAACATTATGCATATTCTGGCCTGAAACCATACGAGACTGCATGAAGTCAGACTCGTTAGGGTTTCCAAATGGGTTACCTGTTCCAGGTTTGGCATCGTAAAATGATTTTACCTCACGCTTCTGGAAATACTCCTTGCCGGCTCCAGTGTGTGAGTCCAAAATACCCTCGGTAGCACCCGAATACATGCTCTGCGTAACATTAGCACCAAAGTAAGGAACTTCGTTGTTGTGTCCCTTCTGTTCCTGGGAATGAACTACATCATCGCGGATTAGCTCTGTTGGACGAGGTGAACTTGAATTTCCAGTAAAATTCTCGGTTTTTGTATCGTTAACGGCAAGAACATAGCCGACAGCCCCTAGACCGAGTAGCAATGCTATCTCAATCATCTTTGTATTTACTTCTTCTTTTCTATTTTAACTGCAGTAGGTTGCACGGGAAATACAGCATGATCTTGTGGCTTGTGCATTAACCATGTCATATTACGGTGTGTCTGATCAGTTTCTGCATTGTTCTTCGGGGCTGACACAGGGGCGAATGGAATTTCATCCTCGCCTGGGACATAAACTTTACGATTAATAGGGCTGTCTAAAGCATAATTGCTTCCGCTCATTTATATTACTTAGTTGACTTTACTGCCTGAACTGAACCGGGTAGATGTGCACTAACATTCCACTCCGACCATCCGTCGCGATTAAAAGGAGACACTACCATCTTCTTGATCATAGACTTGAACTTATCTACCATCTTATTGAAATCAGCTGGGTCCGACCCAGGTAATGGAAGAGGTAGCTTTACTCCGGTATTCTGCGGCTTTACTCCATAACAGTTGACTCCGAACTTCGTTTGGGGATCAAAGTATCCACCGTTAATTCCAGGGCGACCACAGTTGGTCTTATTTACTGGGTCCGTTTGTAGAGCTTGCCATGTCGCCTGCTGTGTAGGGAAAAGAGCCATACCTCCTAGCGTCCATCCGTATCCACACCATTCAGCACCTCCTGAATATGCCTCATTTATCTGATCGTATGAGGCGAGATCTGCATCATACGCTGCACAAACGGCAGCAGCTTCTTCGTAAGTGTAATCATTTCCGGAAACATAGAATACCTCCTTCTTCTCAATTGGCATTGAAGGCACTATATTCTTCTTGGTAGCAGAAGGGGCAGGAGCTTTCTCGTGAAATCCAATATCTAAAGAATTATTGGAAAAGTCTACCGTAAAGATTCCAAGCTTGGTAAGAACATAACCAATCATTCCCACTAAAGCTAAAACAATCACAAGGGAAAGTAGACTTCCTGTGGTTACTAATACGACTACGCTGAGAAGAGAAAGTCCTACTCCGGACACCATTAATACAGATGAGCTATCCATTAATTTTCTAGGCGATAATAAATCAGAAGTCTCATATTCCCCGAAACTGGAAATTGTTTAGGACCATGTTCAGTGACATTTGTATCATCTAGAGTATACCAAGACGATCCTGGTGGCATATTCCGACCATATGACCACCAATGCATTCCATTATAGCATGATACTGATAGCAATGCGTATTGCTTACCATTCAGTCCAAGAATACTTGAGTAATTAATAGATGATCTTGTAGAAACTTTATGAAAAACCATAACTTTTGGAAAGGAACCAATTAGTTGTTGCTTAGTGCAACCCTCCTTCTTACATGTTTCGCATTTCCAATCATCAATGTCGTAAGGTTTAACCGAGTTCATAATACATTCAGAAATTGGAGTCATTAAATTTTCAGAGTTTAGTGAATACTCTGTTACCGAATCTTCCTTAAGTTCCTTCTTACCACAATTCTTACACATAATCGAATCTGCAACTTTGAATCGACATAGCGTATCTAAAAATGGTAACTTATCACAAAGATACATCAGGAGTTCATGTGAATCTCCAATATCACGACCGGCTGGAAGAGTATCGTGTTTTACCGACTCAAAAAAATCCTTGAGTCCATCTTCTCCCTTTGAACACCAAATCTTGTAAAGAGCTTCGTCCAAAATATTGGAAGAGTCGTGCGTTTTATTTGTGTATCGCTCTTGAACTTCGGGGATACGAAGCACCGCTTGAATACATGTATTGACCCAACAACTTCCACGAAAATTTCTGAGTCCGAACATCTATTATCTTAATGCTGTATCTTAGAGAAATCTGTTAAAAAGGGTTGAGGTGGACCTTCGGTAGGAAATGCTTTTTGGAGATCTGGATTGAATTCATAAGTTGAATCATCTAGATTATCCGATTCATGCTTGGAGTTTGGCTTGGAACCTGGCTTGGAACCTGGCTTAGTTCCTGGAGCAGCTGTGATTTCAGGACCGTAAATATCAGGGTAGACGCCAGAGACAGTGGGTGATAACTTTGTTTTGGAAGGATCGGCTGGAGTAACCTGAGGTGCCCGTGGACCATAAATGGGAATCTGATCCGTGTCAGCTGGGTTTGCCTTCTTTTTCGGCGGAGCTTTATCTCCAAATGTTTTCAGAGTTGAAAGAAGATCATCATTCGTCATGTGTTCACGCCGACTCACAAGTAGAATCAAAACTACAAGTCCTAGAAGAATCCAAAGAAGCATTCTCTTTGTTCATAACAAAGAAATGGGAAAGAAGACAAAGCATATGAAAAAGCGTTCAACTCGTCGTAAGACTCTGCGTCGTCGTAAAAGTCGTAAGGGAGGTGGCGATTCTCAGGCGCTTGCGATGCCCAGCTCATCATTTGGCCGTTTTGTCGGTTCACCTTCTAACTCAGCTGATCCATGGTATGCGGAATCAGGCAAGGGTAAATAGATACAGTGTCTGATTCAGGTCAGCTATGATTTCATCACGGATATTCAGCAGATCTGTATCAGTAGGTTTGAGTAAAGATGGAAGCTTGGTAGTCATCCACCCAATCGCCTGTTTGAGTAAGACTGGAGCTTCGCGATCATGGAAATTACGAATCTTGATACTACCTGTGCGTGAATTCAAACTGGGGCGACCGTATTTTCCAATATACACTTCAACAAACTTGTCTATACTGGCATCAAGTTTGTCGACTAATTCATCGGTAGCCTTGTGACGAGCAAAATTCTTAGTTTCCCAATGATAAATCTTAACTTGATTTCGGAGCGTTAGCATTAGATTGACGATTTCCCCCGACATTATTATTCATATACGGATGATTTTGTTGGATAGGCATAGCATCGGTTGAAAAAACACCTTTGGAAATAGCCTTATTTGAAGCATCAACACCAGCCCATGATCCCGACATCGCATCATAGCGAGCTTGGATCTCTGGACTTTTTGGTTTTAAATCTAAAAATCCTGCAACTCCCATTTCTGAACTTGAAGTTTGGTATAGGGCAGGCGTTGAAGTTTGAGGAATAGCATTTTTCCCAACTGCATTTAAATAACCTTCCCAGTGCTGCTGCATTTGAATTATCTACTTACTGAGAATTACTTGAAGTCAGGATTCCACGCATTCTCTCCATCCAAGAACTCTTTAAGAAACCAGTTCATTTCGCGATTCTTAGATTTGTATCTCGCATGACCAAAATCAATAAGGTAAATCTTTTCATCTTTTTCAATGAAGTTGTAAGGTGTGATATCAGTATACTCGATATCTTCATAACGATAAAGTGATCCCAACATCGTTCGAATAGATTCCCAAATCCATTCAGGAATATCGGAAGCTTCCTCTCCGTAAATATCCGCCAGACATGGAGCTTCCAGATCTTCCATATAAATCTCATCGGATGATACTGAAATGATTTGGGGAGAATACCCATACATGATTGCAACCTTTTGAAGTTCAACCTCATTCTCTATCGTGCTAGGGTCAACAACCTTCACAAACGGTCTCATGCTTACTATCCCAACCTACTAACAAAATAAATCCGTTTTAGACAATGAAGACTGTAAAGGCAGATGAACTCAAAAAGCTTCTAAAGTCACAAACGCCGGTAGCGGTATTCTATTACATGGAAACTTGTCCCCATTGTATTCCCATGCATACTCCATGGGATGAACTATCCCGCGAGAAGCCAGACACAAAGTTCGTGAAAATTGAGAGTGCCGATATTCCTTCCGAAATGGGAATAAGTGGATTCCCCCATTTCGAAGTTGTTGGTAATGGTCCTAAAAAGCAGGCTGATGGTCAGATGTCTAAAGATGATTTAAAAGCTAAGTTATTTGGAGGCAAGCTTGGTGGACTTCGCAGGCGTAAAACTCGTCGGCTCCGTGCCCGTAGGAACACTCGTCGTCGACTTTAGATTCTTCATTGAACCCTTGGCCTCGACATATCCTTCATGAAGTAACTTAGCGTGGCGAGCAAGTGGAGCGCTTGAATGATCAGGCTCATCCAAACCCTTAGCTAGCCACTTTAGGAATCCATCCTGATCATTGGGGATTGTGGCACCCTGTAGAGTATGGAAGGTTCTCATGGCCTGGGCTTGGTCAAATACATCACTTGTATCCATATACATATCGCTCGTCTTCTGGAAAGCAGAAGATACAGCTGCCTTTACATCAGAACGAGTAATTGGGGCCGCGTCTGGGCGGTTCGGGTTATCTCCAATCTCCGTCAGCAGAGGATTCATGAACGGATTTTCCGCCGATGGCATAGTTTCAGCTTTAGATACTGCTTTCTTTACCTTAGATACGAACGACTCCATAACTTTTCCGTCTGGGAATAGTGTGAAAAGACCTACAGAGGTCGCCATGACGACTGGGACTGCAAGCAAATAAGCGGATACTCCAGTAGCTAAAAACAGTATAACTGAGAAGTAGGTTGAGAAACGCACTACTGAGTTGAGAGCCTGAGCAGTCGTCATATTTTTCGTGGGAACAAACTGGCTCCAAGTTGTTGGTGAAAAAAGAACCGATGGGTCCTTGAACCAAATTTGTTCTGACATCTTATTTTTACAGTGAGTTTTTCTCCCGCTGTTTCTTCTGTAGACGCGCCAACATTCGCTGACGACGAGCCTCTGGAGAGTTACCCATCATATCAGCGCTTTTAATGCCACCATTACCTCCACCTAGTGCGTTCATGAACATATTACCAAAAATTGAAGTAAATTTAGCCTTAATAAGTTCAACTTCTGACTGAAGCTGCCCTTGAGTAATCTCTCCAGATTTAATTTTGTCTTCGAGCATAACCTTAAACTTTGCTAGAACCTTCTTAATTGCAGGACTCTCTGGAGTTAAATCTTTAATTGAATTCATAAAATCTTCTGGCTTCTCAAGATTTATCCCGATATCCTTTATATCGAATTTTTCGGCTATTTTCATACATACCTTAACTATGCGTGTTTGTAGAATAATATCTAATAGGTCAGTAAGCTGCTCTTGTATAGTATCATTTTTTAGAATTTGTGCAATTTCCGAGTCTTCCTGATCAGTATTAAAAAAGTGCTGTTTCGCTAGAGTAATGAGTGGGCCAATCTTGGTCTTAAAATCTCCATACACCAATGATGCAAAAATTATGGTAGTTAAGTTCTTCCAAAAAATTTCCTTGTCCATCTTTTCGCTCTTGAATACTTCTGAAAGGTTTACTCCCATAAGAATATGATCTTCGTCAAATATTGTTTCGTCTTTTGACATAATATCAAAAAACTTTAAATAAAAATTGGCGACAATGTAATTTACATCTGCATCAATATTGATCACAGGTGAAAATCCAGCTTTTTCTATTTCTTTCTTGAACTCTTCAAAGGGTTCCATTTACAATTATAGTTTCTTAATTCTTTAAAACCTTTACGCGCGATTGCCACCACGAGATGCCATTAAGCTCTTCTGTTCGTCAGATAAGCAGACGCATCCCGTATCCGTCGTAAAAGCCGATGGGCAGCAGTCTGAATTTACCTTATTATCAACTAGAAACATAAGCTCATTATCCTTGGCTGCAGCAGATGGTAGAGGCGCAGCACCCTTTAGATCAGCCGTTGGCTCCGTTGAGGCCCAGCCAGAAACTCCGCCGCCAATGCTTACGCCATCATATGGACCAATGCCGCCGGCATTGAGTGGGGCGCCTACTGGCTGCTGCATGAAATTCTCCTGAGCAGCGCCAAAGAGATTAAATCGGACAAATAGTCCAGCTAGGACGGCAGCTACTAGAAACGCAAGAACGAGACTCGTCTTATTCATCTTTATTATGAATGAAGAGTTAAAAACCCGAGGCTGCAATCATTGATGCCAAAACTATAGCTACAACAAGAAGCTCAGGCTGGAATAAGGCAAGGATAATTGAAATAGCTAAGAGAGCAAATACAAAAGTTTTGAGAATACTTATGAAAAGAGTGACGAACGACCAAATAAAGTCAACGATGGCATTCACTAAAAATGCACCAATATATCCTTCTCCAACGAACCGTTTCAGTACATCTCGAATTTTAATTAAGTAGTGGACAAATACACTTGTTGAACTTGCGGCTTTTGAAAAAGTAGATGACGCAAAACTGAGCATGAACATGCGTAGTTTTGTGAACATTTCCCTGAACGCTACAAGGGGATCTGCTAAAGCACCCAATGATTCAGCCGCTGTGGAAAACAACTGATTAATTCCATCAATAATATACCCAAAAAAGTGTCCGGCCATAGCATTCGTGCAGTAAGCAAAGTTTTCGGCAGTATCTACATCTGGCCGAATACTTCCAGCAAATGGCATATAGATAGGATTACATCGATATTCATTCCAATGAAGCTTAATTTTTTCCACAGAACTTGAAGCATGTACTATTCCCATGACGAGAATAGACAATACTGTTGCTGCTATGATAACAAGCATCCCTATTTATTAGCACCGTTTTAATTCAGTAATTCTACCTTGTTGCCTGGTGATATAATTGATTCTTCAGTAATTAGATTGTATCTAATCTTGTCATCTATTAAGTGTTTTACAACTCCACGAACAACATCGTTGCCCAAAAGAATATCTCCAGGAACAACTTCAGAAATTGAAACATCCGCTGACTTCAAAGAAATAATAGTATCTTCAGAAACTCCCGTAACATCTCCAACTTCTGTAAAATCTAGGAAATGATAATTTTCAATCTTAAAGGAACGATTTTCAGTATTTATACATGCTAACATAGAACTTTCCAATGTGCGTATGGCGTGAGGATGCCGAGATACAGGAATAAATTTATTATTATACAACACCTTATGTCCTCCAGAAACTTTTATTCCATCAAGTAAATACATCTGAACACCCTTACCGTTGATTTTGTATAGAGATGTTACGGCGTTGTTATTGGCAAGTATATCGCCTATTACCAAATCTTTCATCGCTAATGTAAGCCCAGAACTTACCTGAATCGGCGTATTCTCATCGAAGCACAAAACAGACATTGTTTTTCCTATGGGTCCAGCAACAACTGATTCACCAGTTTGCATACCTCCATAAAAGATATACATGAACGACATCATGATACCAACAACACGAGCTAACAAAGTCCGCATACGAATAATTATGTGTTGAAATTGTGACATCAAGTTTTCAATCTTTCCAAAAACAGTTCCAACAATACCCAAAAAGCCATTACGAGTATCTGACATCATTCCACGCATATCATTCATAGCTCCCGAAATATCGCCAATCACTGAATTGAATAACGAGAACTGGGACATTATGGGATCCATCACAAACCCAGCATAATCTTGAAACCCCTTCATCGTGCACTTCGTAAAATTAGCACTCACATCTTGTCCAACCATTCCTGCCATGGGCATATAAAGTGGATGGCATCGATACTTTGGCCAGTTCTTTTTAAGAAAGCTTACTTGCGATAGTGCAAACAAATACAAGCTTGCACATATTGCAACTACTGTAGCTACAGCAATCACTGCAGTCTCCATTATATTACCAAAACGGATTTAACTAATTCAGATTTGTTGGACGCAACATCATGGACTATCATTCAATGTCTCTAGCTGAACTCAAGCAGATTGCTCGAGACAGAACTCCAAAGATCAAGAAGTATTACATTATTCCCCGTGCAAAGCTTATTGAATTGCTATTAATGGATAAGTTGCCAGAATCATTCATTATTGAAAAGAAGACCATCCATGAACTGCGAAAGGAAGCACAGGCAAAACAACTTCCTAATATTTGGAATCTGAAGCGGTCTGAGCTTATGGAATTACTGTATCCAATCAAAATGGATTTGGGTGATCAAAATATTGATAACCTTAAGAAGGATGTACGGAACAAAGAGTAAAGAACATGTCGTTCAGGGATATCTGTCCGCACATACTGGCACTCATTACGAAACCAAGCTAATTCCTGCAGGATATACGGGACTTATTCGAGCCACTATTTATCGTGAAGTAGATGGTATAGAAATGAATGACGAGGACTTTCTAGAACAAACTACAGATGATCTTAAACAGGATAAAACTTCGCTAGGACACTTCCTGCATTATCTTGTTAAGAAACACTTTGCCGCTCATGTAGGTCAACATTCCGATGTCTACTATTGGCATGTTGAAACATCTGCTCTTCATGGTATTTACATTTCATTCTTTCTACCTGAAAAGGTGAATTGGTTACCGAATATAAGATTTCAGAATAATGCAGAGGACTTCTACATAGAATTTACTGGAGAATTAGAATCGAGCTCGCAAGAGAATGATGAGGATTATGATTATTGAAAGGAACATGATAGCCCAGATCAATGTGAATCCCAGAATATACGGATACAAGTAGTGAAACACCTTTGATAAAATAGGTTGAAGGATGTTTTTTTCAAAATAAGCTTGGAAATCAGGCGAAGATAGAAATGCCAAAGGATCGGACAAGGGGTGCTTTTTCATTCCACTTGTTCTTCAGCCATATAAAGCCCCGATTTAATCAAACGAAAGTGTCATTTATTTTTTAGTATCTTCATATCAAAGAAAGATGAAGTCTGAAACGACGCGCCTACTTCTAGCACTCGGAGGCTTCGTCGCTGTTGCCTGGCTAATTAGCAATTATTCATCAGCCAAGGCTACTCTAGGTGAGGGCATGGAGCAGCTCGCTGGATCTCTCGGTGTCCAGGGCCCTCTATCCGACTCAGGCCCCCATGGTCAGCCTATTCATGACAAGGGCGGAAATGCTCAGCCCACAGAGGACCTCCAGGGCCGCCACCCAGCTTCCCAGTCCGTATACTCAGACACGACGCTAAGCGCTGCTGAGCTACTACCCAAGGGTGAACTCGGTGCCTCATGGGCCGCTGTAAACCCTGCCTCAATGGGTGACCTAAAGGGCCAGAACTTCCTCGATGCCGGCTACCACACCAACACGGCCGTCGCTGGTGTCACGCAGACGAACCGTAACGCCTCATGGGATGTCCGCTCCGAGCAGCCCAACCCCCAGACGAAGGTCGGTCCTTTCCTCAACACGACGATCGAGGCGAACCCCTTCAAGCGTGGCCTCGATGCCTAAATTCAACCTACTTAAGTAATAATGTGGCCTGCTGCTGTTTTGGGCGCTGGAATAGCTCTAGCCATAGCTTCATCTCGAGGCGTAAAGAACCTAACACACATCGCGAACACGGATGGAACAGTATGTCGTGTTCAGGATTTGCCGGATAAACAAGCTGCATGTGATCGTATGATTGCAATAAAACAAAGGCTTGAAACTTTAATATCTAAATATCGTTCCGATCCTGCTACTGCAGCTGATCCGCGAGTAAAAGTTCTAATAGAGCGATTTAATCCCAACAATATGTGTGAGAACGATGTGGATTCGGATTCGACATCATATTCTGAAAACAAGGGTGAAAAGATTGTCGTATGTCTTCGTGATAAAACGCCGCCTTACAAACTTATAGACATCAACACTGTGATGTTCGTAGTTTTGCACGAGATGGCTCATTTGATGACGACAACTGTAGGACACACTCCTGAATTCTGGACAAATTTCAAACGAATACTTCATGACGCAGTAGGATGTGGAATATACCAACCTATAAATTACTCGCACTCTCCAGTTTCATACTGTGGTATGCAGATTACAGACTCTCCAATATAGAATAAGATGTTAAGGCGAGAACTTGAACAAATAAATTCAAAAGAGAAACACACTGTTTCCTTTTTTGAAGATGATAGTATTCAAGTCCTGAGAGAACAGATCGCCAAGTCTGCCGATAGTCACCCCGATCGTATGTTTATTCTGGTAGCCGTAAAGCTACCAGCAGATTACTACAAAAATCCTCTTCACTGGGAAGGGTTATTTGTTCGGTTATCATATAACGGCAAACCTATTGAAAAGAAACCATTTTCAGATTACCAATTAAATTACCGATTTCCAAATACAGCTATTTCTCACAAGTCATATGATCGTGCTGAATGGATGGAGTATCCGTCTGAGCTAGAACAAATACATTCGCCAACATCTGAGTTTATAGAGTATCGTATTTTGGGAGTTGAGGAAAAGAAATCATTCATTCTTCCTTTGGATTCAGACGATTCACTAGTGAACCGTATTTCTTCGGCGAATATTCCAGTTCCTCAAAATAATGTTTTAGTATGGTCGTTGTATCCTGGAAACATTGAAAGGTTTATTTACGATTTCCACACCGATGAAAAGTCATCATACCACTATCCACTTCTAACTTCTGAAACACCAAAAGTTTTGTCGTTGGAATCTATTCGATTACTTGATAAGAACGCTAAGCTATTAACCGATCTACTATATCTGAAAGTCGAACAGGAAGGTAGTCCAAATATTATTAAAACTAAATTCTATATTCCATGGATTGAAACTGATTTTGGTTCGGCGGTTCGCACGCGATTTGAACAGCTATTTTATGGTTTAACTGTTTCTAAAGATGTGCCATACATCTGTCTGTTTACATCCAATGATGACACAAATCGGCATAAGTTTTTTGTAGAGGATGTGAAGAACAAAGAGCCTTACCTGAATATGTCATGGTGGACAAGTTGGACTAATATAAGTAAACCTCAGCGCAATATTCCAACTTTATTACTTTACCGCGGACAGTCGAAGCATCATTTTGATCGAATTGCAATAACAGCGAATGATATGATTATTTCATCTTACCGCCCTGAAAGTAATAAGGAAACACTTTCTGAAATACAAAAATCGTGTAATAAATGGCTAGGAGAATTGGATTCGATTCTTCCATACATACATGAAAACAATATAAAAACAGATCGATGGGAATTACAAGATTTATCTTATGTGTTAAAATATGACTCCAATGTTGACCTAAGTTTACTTCGATTTAATTGTATTTCATCGATTTATGGAATTCCCGATAAAACCAAATCTGTATTCACCCTTCTGCGCAACGATCATGAAAGTCATGGAATCAGTGCTCTTGAAATCAAAATTATTCAAATGATGCGCGAAGGACCTATTGATCCCGATGCAGTAGCAGAAGAGCTATCAATGACTCGCGAAAACGCAAAGAAGTTAATTTCATCAGTTACAGGAAAATTAGAGGAAAATTCAAGATTAGGTGCTCGTCTTTTCCGAGGATATCCTACCGTTTCATTTGGTCCAAATTTTGCAATTGTGTCTACAGTCACTGAACAGGACCGATCTTCAAAGTATGTAGATATTTTGCGTTACATCCTGAGTTCAGAAGAGTCGGAAGATTTGAATAAGATTTGCCCTCCAAGACTCCAAAAGGTTGATGTAGAAAGTGCTATTATAAACACAGAACAAACACTGGATGCTGCAGTCATAAATGAATATGATGATTTATTCGACGAGAGTTTTGATCCGGCTGAAAAGGTAGAAACTGAAACAGAAGTAGAGGCGGAAAGTGTAGCTGAATCACAAACTTTGGCAACTGTTTCAAAGCAGACAACCAACTACGGTTACTTTCATTCAAAGTTACAAGAATTTGATCCTGAAACTTTTCCAGAAAAATCGTTATATCCTAAAAAGTGTAATTTGAAACACCAACCGGTAGTTTTGACTGATAAGGATAAGAAAGAATTGGCTGATCCCACAAACAAAAATAAGGGTGAAGGAAAGTATGACCCTTATAAGACGAGTTCGGAAGATAAGCGGCTCGATGTAGAAAGACCAGACGGAACTCTAATTTGTCCAGAGTATTGGTGTATGAAGAACGAGATTCCTTTGCGCGAAGAAGATCTGGTGTTTGATGAAGAAGGAGCACATTGCCCAGTATGTATGGGCAAACTCCAAACCGGTAAGAATGCAGATGTTCGGCAGTATCCTTTGATAAAACGAGATACAGGATTCAATTTTCCAGGTTATATGAAATACAATTCGCCAAGTAACGGAAAAGTAATGCCTTGTTGCTACAAGACACCTTATACCAAATCAGACAAGGAAGTTGAAGTTAAGGATAAGTATTATGTATTTAAAACGAATCATCGTGATTTGAAGCCTGGTCGTTTAGCGAAGTTAGATGAGGTGCTAATTAGATCATTGCATCTTAGCGAGAAGTATACTTTACTGGATAATCAGCGTATTCCGGAGTCAGCTAGCGGATTTTTTCGAGTAGGAATGGGAAATATTATAGAAACTTTACCTAACTTTTTGGGAATGAAAGTTGCTATTCCATCACCAAAAAATGCAGTGGAAACTGTGATGAAATGTTCGTTCTTCTTTACTTGGTCTAAAACTTCCGATACACATGTTCGCGATATTGAAGGTAAGAATGCAAATCTAGATCGGAGTGTTGTTCGTATGATTTCAGGGATTGAAGATGCCTTTTCGAATAAAGAACTATCGCCTATTGAACAGCTAGAATATGCCGCTATCTCTTTGAATTGCGATGTCTTCCGTGTTTCAATTGATACAATGAAAGTTGGTTGTTTATTTTATACTCCACTTGTTCGTCAAAAAACTCGGGCGATCGCAATTCTTCAATCAAATTCTGACATTGATATCCTGAGTTATGTAAAGCGTGCACATAGTGGTTTTGGGTTTATCTCAAATGTTTACGATGATCCGTTTAAAAAAGATACAGTCACAACATTAGAAACTCTGCGCAATTCTTCTTGTTCTTCCGATATCCCTTCCTATGAAGTAGCGCTGGGTGTTATTGAAAAAATTTATACTGGAGATTCATTCTCCATAATTTTGGATCCGTTTGGGCGAGGACAGGCACTGTATATCCCGGATAAGGTAGTGTTACCGTTCAAAAGTACTCCTCTACCAGATTCGGAATATTCGCGGATTGCAGGATACCAAAATATTGATCGTTTGCCTACGCTTGATACGATGAAGGAGAATCTCGTAAAAGCGACAGAATCATCGAATGGATATGAGTTTCAGGAAGAATTGTTTAATTCTAGAAATCAGGTAGTTGAAATACTGACAAAGAGCGGATTGCGTATTCCTGTTAAACCAGAAGACGGTAAGAACGGAGAAGCGCTGCAAGTTCTAGAAAGTATTCGTGAACTTGGCGAAGATTCACTCGTATTTGGCGAATCATCTGAAGAATTGAAGAATGTGCATTCTGAAATTTCGTATGAATCGGAAGTATATGAATTCCTGCTCTTTCAGCTCACGAAAGATTTGCAAGTCACAAACTTTGATGGTCTTCGCGACTCATTGAACGAAAGTCCGCTACGACGCAAAGCCGTTGAACCACGACTAAAACGATGGTTTGAAAAGTTTGTGGCGTTTGTAGATATTGATAAGCCTCACGAGTTTATTTCAAAAATTCGGACTCCATGTGGACAATTCAAGAAGACGCCTGAATTGTGCAATAAAGGTGGACTCTGTGCATGGGATGCCAAAGACAAGATATGCAAGATAAATATTAAAAAGACCATAAAACAGGATAAGCTTTTTAACCGTTTATTTGGAACTCTGTTCAATAATTCAAAAATTCGTTCTATGGTTCTAGACGGAAGAACCACACCGTTTTTTAGCACGATTTTGTATATTTCTTTGCCGCATGAACTAATTGTTACCGATAATCAGATATCATCGATATTAACTGGCTGATTTTTCTCCTCTACAACTGGAGCCGAGCGATCAAACTCGAATCCATCTTCATTCGTCTTTCCAGCCTCAATCGCCTCCTTATCATTCTCCTTGGATAGAACACGCTTGTCAATTGGTGAAATCTTATTAATTGTTTCGAGTTGAAGATCGGAAATTAGAGCGATCATTTCTAGAGAAGCCGGTCCACTAACCCCAGTCTCGCCGATGAGGAGATACGAACCGACATCCACAAACGATGAATGCTTGGCCCGGCCACGAAACCGACCTGGAATAATCACTTGTGCGATGACGCCTTTCTCGCCGATACAGTAGACGACTTCCACGCGGCCATCTCCGAGACGCTTAAGGCAACGGGCGAGATGAACATGATCTGTGTCGTCCTTCCGTAGATCTTCGATATAGTTGCGAACAATGGGATCGCTCTTGTTGGTAAAAGTCTTCTTGCCATGCGGATGCATTTTGTTTGGGCTTGCTTAATGGTTGGTTGTTACTTCTAAGTTTGAACCGAAATAATCCGTTTTAGTACCAGCGAGACTTACCTCCTGTAAACAGAGTTGGGACAGGTGGATACTCCATCTGGTATCCATAGTAAGCTAGAGCCGCGCCTCCAGCAATCCAAAGAGCACCCCATACCCAGCTAGTTGTTCGCTTCACGAACATTGAATACAAAGTCCAAGCAGCTAATACAGCACCTACAACAATCAATGCCCAACCTAGCATTTATACTAAAAAACTATTATTTGATGTCAGATGACACCATGTAATAGATTTTGCTCTTTTGTATTTGCTTTTTAAGTTTAGGGGAATGCCCACCACCAGTTTTACGAAACTGGAAACCTTTAGGTATTTACGCAGCGGGCTTTAGGAAGTGAACCTTGAGGAAGCTCTGGAGGTTCAGGTAGGTGACCTCCTGGCCGTCCTTCGCGCGGAGGAGCTTGCCGAGCTTGGCATCGGGGATGATGCGGCGCTTGAAGTTGGGGTCAAAGCAAGAGTGCGTCTTGACATAGGTCGCGATGAACTTCGTGACATCCGTCTGGGAGCGCTGGCTCTTGGGTGAGAGACCCATGAAGCTCGCGAGCTCATCGGAGATCGGGCGGAGCTTGAGGAACGCGTTGTTGGCGCGGCGGGCCTCCCACTGGGTGCGCTCCTCGGGCGTCATCGTTGCGGGATCCTTCTTGTGGCGGCGCTTGGAGTTGCGCGCATCACGCTTGAGCGCCTTCGTGGCCTCAACCGCCTCGGCAACTAGAGCGCGAACACGCGTCGTCGTCTCCGTGCCTAGGGCGCGTAGGCTCTCCTGTAGCGTCGCTAGGATTACAGCCGTCGTGCGCTCGGCACCCGCCTCCGCAACGGGGGCCGCAGCTACAGCCGCAGCGGCATCTACTACTGGTACTACAACCTCCGCCTTGGCAGCAGCGGCCTTGCGGGGCTTGGGGGCAGCCTTCGCGGCTACGGGCGTCTCGGCGGCAACTGGGGCAGTCTTGGTCTCCTTCTTGGCTGGCATCTTGTTTGTCTTAGTAACTGACTTGACGGAATCCATTTCTAACGCGGGTTATGAATATAATAATCCTTACCTGTTTAAATCACATTCTGCAGACAGAACTAATAATTATAAAACACAAAGTATATGGTTCGGGAGAATCATTCAAAATTGACAAAAGTGATCTAGCGACATTATATGATGCTTGAAGAGATGCATATTTGTATTTGACAAACTTGCTTATCAGTGTTTTCATCCACTCAACATACTTCTTTCTAGATGTATTTGGAGTAGTATGCTCTGCAGCATAAGCTACTAGATCAAGATGAATAAAGTTTATAAAAATATACAATTGAGTTTTATTGAGAGAACAAAATAACAAATGGTTCATATCATCAAACCCATTTTCTTCAATAATTTGAGACACATCTAGCCATTTCTTACCTACTAGATCTGAAAAATCGGAATACACTGGTTCGGCATGCAAATTAAATATACTCTGCCTCTTTCTTATTTGACACAACTTTCGTAGTCTCTTTCTATCATCAAGAGTTAGTGGTTGACGAGTATAAGGATTTATTGGTCTGGAGGTATTGCGAACATACTGGTATAAACTTCGAATATCAAACCAATAAAGCTTATCTGCTTCTCTGAATGCAAAATAATCCAAAGGATGCACTTCTGTTTTTGAATCCATAGTGACCAATTCTTCTGTGTTATGGCAGTCTTTGCGATTTAAAACTCCTGGACCAGCTAATCTCAACTTCTGTCTGATAAAGTATCCTCGCCAGTGTTTCTGTATAATAACTGCCTTTGTGTTATTACCGTTTAGCACTGCCCAAATACGCTTCTCTCGACATTTAATGTGCTTACCACAAAAAAGAAGTCCTTTTAATGCTAGCGATGTACACTGATCAAAACTAGTTTTGTTCTTGCAAGATGCACACAGGGTCATTATTCTATATTTTGAAACCTTTGGTTGAAAACGGATTCCGGACATCTAAGTTTGAACATACTACAACCAGCAATCAAAATGAACGGCCCAATCCACTCCACTGCAATCGATGTCAATCAGATCACCTTTGTCCTTGGCCAGAAGCGCGCAGGTCGTAACCCCCCTATCAACATGAAGTACAACGGTGCTAATCTACAGATTCGCCTGCCTCGTATTGGCTACCCTGGCGGCTGCCTAGTTCGCGAGGGCGAGACTGGTCTCAAGACCTACACGCTCATCGGTTCCCTCAAGGGTTGCGATCCTTACGGCAAGGAGGCCTACCAGGGCGCCGATGAGATCGGCAAGCTATACAATCTCCTCTCAAACCTGGAGGAGCGCATCGTCAAGGCGGCTGTCGAGAACTCAGTCGCGTGGTTCGGCAAGAAGCGTTCCGAGGAGGCGATCCGCGACAGCTTCAAGCGTATTCTCAGCTTCTCGACCGACAAGGTTGATGGCGAGTATGTGCCCAACGGCAAGTATCCTCCCAGCTTCCGCGTGAAGGTTCCAGTCTACGACAACAAGGTCTCATCAGAGATCGTAGACTCCAACCGCAACCCGGTGTATGTCACGCCTGAGACGCTGGAGACGAAGGACACGCCATTCCCCAAGGGCGTAGAGGCTAAGCTAGTAGTTAGCGGCAGCATCTATGTCATTGCTGGTCAGGGTTTCGGTGTGACTTGGCGCCTCACGGATGCGCAGGTGTTCCCTCAGCGTCGCATGGGCGCAGCTGCGATCTTCGCTGATGAGGAGGATGATGCGCCTACGGCTGAAGTTCCGGAGTCGGAGGCTCCTGCGCCGGCTCAGGAGGAGGAGTCTGAGCGCCCTCCAACGCCGACTGATCAGCCAATTCAGTCAGCGACTCCGGCTGCTCCGGTTCGCAAGCGTCGTGTGGCGGCTTCAAGCTAATGTAAGACCAAACTTTAGAATCTGATGGTGCTGTGTATAAAACAAACGAAACATCTAAAAACAAAATAGAAAAATCGGAAAACAAATAATCATAAATAGTTGCATCTGAACACAGAGGCAACAAAGATTTTTTATTGCATTTTTGGCACTCATAAACTTTTGGACGATTCACAACCATTTCAGGAGTCATGAGCCGAATACTACTTCCAAGAGCTCGGTCAAATACAGTCTTGAAATCATCTTCTAAACAATCCTGGTATGCTTCAGGTGTTAATAAAGACCATAAAGTTGTGTTCTTTTTTATCCATCCAGATTCCTGAAATAGCGTTCCAAATGGGTTGTCGTAAAACCATAATGAATGAAATATTTCGGGTGCATCTGGATCGTGTTCGGCCAATCCTACGCGAACAAGATTGTCATCATAAAGCCAGTATACATTCCAATCGGGATAAGCAGGATCTAAACAACCACGAAATACTTTGCGACCATTATAGTTCCATTCTTCTGCATCATAATCGTCATCATGATCCGCTACATCGTCTGAGAAATTCGAATAAACATATCCTGGTTTTAGGACCGAGAACATTGTTATGATCGTGGTTAATCAAACTTTACAGTTAGACGCACATTGTGGCGCGAAATAGACTTAGTAGCAGAATGGGAAAGTTCATGGCGCTTCTTCTTAGGCTCGGAAGTCTTGCTTTCGTGGAGACGAGTTTCCATGTCTGCATGAACCTTTTCATGATGCGTATCAAGATAATCTAATACACCGTCCATAATAGCCCACTCAAAAAAGTTTAGTTGCCCTACAGTCGTTTCAATATCGCGAAACTTGATACGCTTCCATCGGCAGAAAGGATCAAACATGCGCTTGCTATACGCCTTGAGATGAGACTTGTATGAAAGGTATACAATAATATGCTTCTGAGCCTTACTCATATATGAAACATTGAACTTCTTGGAATAATTGGTAACAAACCAATCAATCAAACGAAGAGATAGATTTGAAGAACCATCGAGAATACTTTTAACTCGGGCAAGATGATCGGCATTTGCATAAAATCGTTCTAGTCGGTGAAGAACCCACTGTTCCTGAGTTTGGATTTCCTGCATTTGTTACAATACAGATTCATACATGTAAAACGGTTTTAGTATTAATAAGCAATAGAACTCTAATGAACCATGTCGAATTACTTCTTGAAAAATATGGTCAGGATGATCAGCGTACAGATGCATGGCATGCTAAACGAGGAGAAATGCTTACTGCTTCTGAAATCCACAAAGCTTGTAAAGATGCATCTCCGGCGTTGAAACATGAGATTGTGATGTCCAAACTAGTTCCAAGAGAACGAACTCCTGCTGGAACTGGACCAAAAGCTCTTCTTTGGGGAACTCGTTTTGAACCAATTGCCAAGCTGATTTATACTACACATTTCCAAGGTGGAATTGAAATTGTGGATACGACTTGTGTCCCACATCCAGTTCATTCCTTTCTTGGCGCTTCACCCGATGGAATCATTGTGACAGAAAACAAGGATGATTTCAGATACGGTAAGCTAGTAGAGTTCAAGTGTCCTATTTCCCGTGAGTTTTCTGATAGTACTCCGATTCCGGAAGTGTATTATCATCAAATGCAATTACAGTTGGAATGTACTGGCATGCAAGAATGCGAATACATTGAAATGAAGTTTCGTGAAGTTAATTATTCTACATGGGTTGATGTGAAAGACAAAATCAAATCCTTCTATGTAGTCTTTGAAGATGGTGAAGTAGTATATCGTGACTTGAATGATCAGCGCGATGTCCCAACTTGGCGCCGTGAAGTTTTGGATGAAAAGGATGATCGTGATTTCAGTACAATGTATTGGTACTTTGATACTATTCGATCAACAACGGTTCCTCGCGACCCTCAGTGGCTTTCTTCAAATCTTGAAAGCTTTACTGAAATCTGGAATACTATTCAGGAACATCGTAAGAATGGAACTTTACCCGAACATCCTAAAGAGAAAACTACACTAGTTCTCTGAAAGGCTCTCAATTATTGATTTAACATCGGAAGTCTGTTGGAAAATATGCTTCTTTGGAGCATAAACTGTAATCTTATCACTGATGAAAGCGTTAGACAGCCGATCATCAGAAGGTAAGCTCAGTGATTCGCTGATTAACTTATTAGCGCCATTTTTAGAAATAAAGTATGAGATTGTTCCATTAAAGAAATTCTTTTTTACATTGAAATATGTGTCGTTTACTGGAGTTGTATGATCGAATGGATACCAAATGGTTTTGCCAATATGGCATATATCATACTGTTTAGGAAGATTAGAAATAGCATTATTTAGACCATTTAGATCATCATATAGCTCAATGTCATCTTCAAGAACTAGATAATTATTGAATTTAGGATCAGAGATAAGCTTCTTATATACGGAAAGATGACTCCATGCACATCCAAATTCTCCTGGGGTCATCGGCTTACCATTTAGCCTTACTTTAGGATCATAAGTATACGACTCGCCTTGATAACTCAACTTGTTATCATCTTTAACAATATTCTTTCCGTTCACTCCATAGAAAATTTCAGTTTCAATACCAAGTTTAGAAAGAATCCTTACGGTCTTCTTGATCATTTCTGACCGATCAAAGTCCTTTAGCGTAATGATTACTGCTTTTGTTCGAGTTACAGCGCGCTGAAGGTTTGGAAAGAACCCGTAAATATGTTGGATCTTCTTCTTTTCTTCCCGAATTACATCAATGCGCTGAGACCACCAATCTTCAGCAATTGCTTGATCAATGATCTTACGAGCAGCATCAAAATCTTCCAATGGAAGGCGAACAAACGCGCGAGAATCAATGTAATCATCCAAATTTGGACATCCCCAGTAAAAGGCCAAAACTTCATTCAAAATAGGTTCCCAGATCTTTTCGGTTGCATAATTCTTTTCGGCATTGTTTTCACATGCAAGACAGTATTTGGCTTTTGAGTATACATTCGACCTATTTTCATCTGGGACTTTACCTTGATAGCATTCGAAATTGTTAAAATTCTGCTTTCCAAAGACCTTAAATAAATCTTGATTTTCTCTCACAAATGCAATGCGAAGCTGGTGACCAAAGTCCCAATTATTACCACTTAGAATAGATACAACATCATTTGTCTTTACGGGGAAGTCATTAAGAATTGGAAAGTTCCACTGAACACCATTTAGGTAATTATGATACTGAATACGGTAAAACTTTGAGTAATCTATTTTTGGCCATGTCTTCGCACCCCATTTTTTTGCTGGATCATAAACAGTAGGCTCCATTTGGTAAATAATTGACTTTGCTGGATCGAATGAACCGTTTCCGGGTTTGTTAATAATTACATGAAAGTCTGCATCGTCGGAAGTTGTTAATTCAATATTTTTAGGAACGGGCATTAAAGACCACTCTTCAATCAGCTTATCAGATGACTGCCAATCGCATATCATCTTTACACGAATTTTATCGCTAGTGCCTTTGGGATTTATTTTCTTAGATACCTCTTTCTTAATAAATACACCATCATTGGGTCCAAAATAAGGAGAAGTTGTTAATTTTTCAATCTTGTGTTTGAAATATCCCAAAGTATTAAACCCAGTGCAATTTGAATCAGCCATCGCTATTTCCATCATTTCATCAATTGATTTTCCTCCATGGTGATATGAATCATTTCCAATTTGATCAAGCCCTACCTTGAAGTCAAACTTATCACTATGGTCTACGACAGAGTCAAAGTCCAATTTATTATAGTTCTTTTGGATATCTGAGTCTACATTTTGCCCAGGTGTTTCATACCATTCTGAAAATACTATTTGCGGACGAACCTCCATGCACTTTAGTTCCTTGCATATTTTTACTACATAATCGATTCCATGACGAATCCCATTTTTTGCAATATAATTTACGAGTGTTTTTGCACCGGCCTTGTTAATTGAATATGCAAACCCAGCACCGATATTTAAATCATTCTGCATATCACCAATAGTGAAAGTATTTGAACCAGTAACATAAATATCTTTCGTAGCTTGGCGATTTGCACTGAACATATGATATCCTAAAAACAGATAGTCAAACTGTTTAAAGAAGCCCTTCTCCTTTATAAGTTCGAATTTCTTCTTAAATTCTGGAACAAGCGTTATATCGTCTTCAAAAATTACATAATAATCGTTATTAGTGTCAGCTAGGAGTGACGTCCATAAAGAGTAATGCGTAAGTGCACACCCAATAACACCAACGCGGCTTCCAAAATCATTACCTGCAAAAAGTTTCTTTAATTGAATATTTGGTTTGAGTTGAGACCCGTCAATACCTTCCACAAATTGAACATCAGTTATTCCCGCATCTTTAAATATTTTTGTTACATTTTCTTTACGATCCGGGCGGCGCTTGAGATTAATAATCTTAATATTACAAGACTTTGAAAATTGCGACTCATTATTTAGATCATATGCATTCTTAATAGTATCCGAATTCTTATCCTTTGTCAACCGACCTATATGACGACAGTTAATGCCATCAAAGAATCCAGTCTTGTAGCCCGCAGCTGTCCAGCGATGCGCATAATCCATCTCGAAGAAAGTGTTGGGACTATCAAAGTTGCCAAGTTTCAGAATTACTTGTGCGTCAATAACGCCGGGACGAAAGCTGTAATGCGGCCAATAATGACAGTTAGGATAATTCACAGGGGTATTCTTATGATCGTGCAAAACAAACCCGGGAACGAGGGGTAGATGTCCTCCTAACTTAAAATCTTCAATTACTTCCGCATAATTGCGATTAAATAAAACTTGCCTTACATTTCCTGAAGTTTCCAAAAACTTAATTGAATCTGTAATATAGTTCTTCTTAGAATGAAATAGAAAATCGTCTTCAATATGGACCCAGTATTTAGGATTTAGGTCTTTCATTTTATTCCAAATAATGTTCATGCTTGGACGATGACCCTTCTCCTCTGGAGTCTTATCGTAAAATATAATCCACGGATACTTCTTCTTCATCCGGGTTCGATCAGATTCACTGGAGTTGTCATCTACACAAAACCAGTAATCAATCTTTTCCTTATCTAAAAAGTGATTCATAATCGAGTTGACTGTTTGTTCAAATAAATCGAAACGCTTACACGAAGTAAATGATAGGAATACTTCTACCGACTTCAGTTTTGACATCTTGATTGGTTTAGAATTCTTAATTAATTCATCCTTATGTTTCTTAAACAATAGATTCCAGATAACGGCAAGACCATCATTATTCGCGGTGTGTATAATATTGCTTAAAATATAAAACATATCTAAACTATCCGTATCAGCAGTAACTTCATGCATATAAAATCGCAGGACATCGAATAGAACACATTTAAGGTGGGTTGATGAGGTGTTATTTAAGATGATCGTTTTAGCACACGAATACCCAAGAGATTTTTCATTTGTATGAGATGCACTGATTGCAGCGGTGCACTCAAAAGCTCCTTCATAAGGATCACGAAATAGGAAAAGCTTATTTTTGGGATCCGGATTGTATTTCTTATGCTTATGATAGAAAGTCATCACAATTTCGTGCATATTCTTTTGACGAAACTTGTCACATGCAAAAACTACTCCCTCAATACGTTCTGGATCGAATCGGATTGCTTTCGTAAAGTAATGAATAGACTTTTCAAAGTTATCCTTTCGATCGTAAAGTTGACCCAACATAATACATGAATAATACCTTTCTTGTGCCCAATTTGGTAGAGTATCTGCTACGAGCGTATACCACTCGATTGCATCATCTACCTGATTAGAATCCTTGAAACTTTGGGCGCAGTAAAAGGCATACCGATTAGCAAGATCATTGCCGGCTTCCTTTTCTTTGTAATACGCAGCCTTCAAAATTTGGGCATCCTTATGATACTTTTTTGGATCTTTACTGCGATCTCCGGTCTTTCCAGAGTCGATATAGTAGTCCCCTTCCACATACATTTCACCATTTACCGGTTCTTCTGGCTTTAGAAACTCGTGCAAAACACCTACATACATCCACTTCTTTCGATTATTAATTAGTTGAGGACGGTAATAAGTCATACCGCTTCCAAACTTCAATAGGTAACAATCGTGCGACCATTTTGCAGGTAACTTGAAGTTGCCATGCATAGAATCGTCGGCATCGAAAATTAGTAGGTAGTCGGTCTTATTATAACCTGCACGAAGAGATAGAGTTCGATTATGTCCAAAATCCTTCCACTCATGCTGGACAAGTTCTCCGGGAATGCCCTTCTTGGCAAAATAATTTTTAATTAATTCTTGAGTCCCATCGGTAGAGCCTGTATCGCATATTACCCAGTAATCAAAGGTAATATACTTAGCTAGGTTATCAAATGTCTTTTCTATCACATGAGACTCATTTTTTACGATCATATTCAAGCATATGCTTTTCCCCAAATGCATTTTAATTACTAAACTTCCTCCGTTTATACAGGAACAAATGAGTTAAATGCGTTCACACGAAATGGAGTTTCAATTCCACCTATTGGAGGAATATCCTGAGACGGCATCATCTTAAAATGATTCGTCTCCTGAGCAAAGGACGAAACACGCGTCTGGTCGGTCTTTTGTTCGTTTGACTTATCAACAAACTCTAGGGCAAATCCCTCGCGAGATTTCAAAACATACCAAATAACAGCAAGGGCGACTATGACTGCTACAAATGCCCAGTTCTTCATTTGATTTAAGCGTGTAAAAAATGGAATCATGTTTTCATGGCTCTTAAGTAGTAAAGGAATGGAGGAATTATCAATTGCTGCGCTACAAGAGCTGAAGAAGACTCGCCCGCTGTCTGCGGAAGAAATTGCACTCTCGACTATTCAGGAGATGTTGACTTCTCGTGGATTGGTTGCGGATAAGTTTGAACTAGTTCCTAGCAACATGGATGGCACAAAGATGTATTCGTTTGCAGGAATCCTACTCATTTTCAGCACGAAGACTCGTGTATCTGAAAAGGAGCTTAATAACTTTCTAAGTTTTGCATCCGAGAATAACTTTGCATCGGGTATTATTATCGTAAGCCCGTCGCGCCCATCGGAATCGGTCATGAAGGTCCTTATTGGACACAATGCCGATCGCGATAATGTGTATGTTCAAATCTTTGATATTCGTAGTCTTGGGTTCAATATCAGTAAGCATCGCAAGGTTCCGCAACATCGTATCTGTAAGGAAAATGAAAAGCCCGAAATTATCAAAAATTATAACTTGAAGTCGCTTGAACAGATGCCCAAGATTTTGAGCCAGGATGCAATGGCAAAGTTTATTGGTGCCCGTCCAGGAGATGTTGTCGAAGTTGTGGGATTGTGCGAGACTTCGGCGGATAATTTGAGGTATCGTTATTGTGTCGCTGAAGGTATAAATGGATAATCAGTTCAATACACTGATGCGGAGTTATCATGATAACTATCTCCAGTTCAAACTTACTGGAAATACAAAGTATAAGATTGCCTATGAATCTGCAGAACAAGGACTAGACGCCATAGTTCTTGCAAAGAATCGGGCCGTTCAATCGGATGCTCAAAATATTGAAACTACTTTAGGCACTGATGCTGAAAATAAGATGAAGGATGTGAAGTCTCAATCTGTTCATCTCGGCCAGGGATTAGTAGATCAAAATGATGAAGAAGTGGCGGCACAAATGAGGAATATCGCTACAAATGATGCTCCGGTATCGTTGACAACGCAGTATATTATCCTTGGAGTTTTGGTAGCGACAATAGCTGGGTTAAGCTTCCTATAGCTCCACCAACTACAGATTGAGTCCATGATGCCCTAATAACCAAAAAAACAACGATAACACATAAAAAGACGAGGATACCTAAATATACATTATACATAGTTTGAGCACTTCCCAAATTCTGACTATTTGTTGTGTGAATGCGCTTCAGAGTTGTAAGACGATCAGATGATGCCTGCATCTCCTGAAATTCTTTTTGGTATGAAATAAGATCAGCCGTTAGATCAGAAAGTGTTTTAGAATCAAAGGAATCTGCACCCTTGTTCAGGACTCCCAAAATATCTTTTAACTGTGACGAAAGTTCCTGGTTAATAGCTATAGCGCGCTGAATAAGTGTTTCCTGACTTTCTGGGTCAGTTTCCTGAATTGCAGCGGATACTGCTGCAGAATACTCCGATTTTAGGTAAGTATACTGTTTTTGAAAATCGGATAGTTGAGAGTTTCGTGAATCTGTGAACTCTTTAATGTCCATTACTTTTGTTGCATAGTAAATAACATGGCAGATTTCCAGGCTGCATACGACCAAACTACTCGGGATATCAACAATACATTGTCAACACAATTATCGTCTGTGCTGACATGGGCTAATATTCCAGGAGAACTCACAAAGGTCTCTTCTTCTGCATACGGATTTGCTTGGGGGTTCAGTGGTGCATCGGTCTATACTTGCCAGCTTCCTTGCACGGGAAATTGGCAACCAGTAGACTTGTCAAAATTTAGCATATCATCAGTTCTAGATGTGGCCACGGATGAAACAAATGTTTATATTCTTGTCAATGCATCTTCCAAGATTGTTATGCTCACAAATACATCTGATGGACGAGGTGTTTGGAATGTAGTTCCAGTTCCATTTGCCGCATCGCAAATCTTTTCAACCCACTCCTATATTTGGGCTCAAGATACTCAAAATAACAAACAGAAATGCCCTAAGCCTTGCACGACAACAAACTGGATTCCTGAATCAGAAAACAAGGTCACAATTACATCATCATCTGCAACTTCTTTGTATGGTAAGGATGCATCCGGAGCCGGAATGAAGACCGATGAAGTTCTTCAGTCGGGTTGGTCTCCAATTGCAGGTCTTCTTGGAACAAAGGTGAATTCGGTGATTGGTCAGATAGATCAGTCTTCGGTTTATGCACTAGATCCAACATCTAAGGTTCTAAAATGCGAAGGCGATTGCTCTACAAATACACTAACACCAGTTGATACTCAGGGATATACACCACTAAACTTAACTGCCGATCCTACATCCAAAACTCTTTGGATGACAGCTCAGACAAAGGGAGATTTAGGTAATATTTTTAGTCGACCGGATAAGCCAGATTATTCTACAATTATGAATACTATAACTCCTTTGGATAAGCAACGAGATACAGTTGTTCAGGATGTTACCAAAGAATACAATCAACAAACGGGAGTCATGACCGTAAATAAACAAGTTTCAGATATTGAATCTTTTTTCAAGAAGATTTTTGGAGAACAGCACCAATCAACTACAAACACAAAAAATGCAGCTGGAAACTTACAGAAACTTATTTCTGATCAGCAAGTATCATTAGATCAAATCAATTCAATTCAGCCTATTATTTCCGGATTTGTAATTACGCTTGCTGTTGTTGTTGTAATTTACATTGTTGGGTCAATTTTAGGATCATTGATTCATTGGATTGCATTTGCTGTTCTTCTTGGAGGAATCTACTTGACTATAAATAATGGCTTCAGTAGTGGCTCCTCCTTGTGGACCGGACTGTTTAAGACAGCGTAAACTTGATGCTCTAAAATTAGCTATGGACACAGCTGAAAAGAATAAGGATCAGAATCCAGTAGCTTATTCTGAGGCTCGAACCAATTACTACACTTTGTTGAAAGGGCAAGGTTGGTTAGTAGCTGAAAAGCAGAAAGTTGCGCAGGAAGAAATTGAGCCCATTTTAAGTCGGTATGCCAGTGCTTATAAAGTTCTTGAAACAAAAGAAAAGTCTCAGCACCAGTTTAAGAGTTTGGCTTCCGCTGTCAAGTCACATGAAGAAGACAACGCTCTGTTGTCCAAAGAAGTTCAAAAGATTCATGATAAGACGAATGTTTTAAAGCGAACTGCTGAATTAAGTGAAACTCCAACTACAAATATTGGTTCTTATCTTCCTTGGATTCTCGACGGTCTCATTGCAATTCTTGGTCTTGTGGTTGTATTTATGTTATGGCGGTGGTTCACATATGTCCCAACCGTTGTAGAGCAAGTAGAACAAGTTTTAGGTGGACGAAATAAGTCTCGGTAAATAACTAACAGATGGAGGCCGCATATATTTTTTTGGCGCTTCTCATAGTATTAATGTATGGATTAACCACATGGTATTCATCCATTGAAGGGTTTGAAGATGGCAAGAGCGTAACTTTCCATGACGCTGCCGAAATTTACGACGATACTTACGCTTCCGTATACGATATTCTTTGGAACTCAAATGAGAAACTAAAGTATGAAGAAGTTTCCTTACAAGATGTTGCGTTAGCCGATTGGCCCACTTCTGCTGTTCGGGTTTTGGATATGTGTTGTGGCACTGCTCCTCATGCGTGCTGGTTCAAGAATTTGGGTGTAGAATATGTAGGAGTGGATGTTTCGGATGCCATGATCAAGAAAGCGCGAGACGGATGTCCTTCTGCTAAATTCCAAAAGGGCGATGTGACAAACGCTCACTTATTTCCCCAAAAATCAGTAAGTCACGCGGTCTTACTTGGATTTTCGGTGTATATGTTTGAGAATGCCAAGGTTCTTTCAGATAATGCTTACCAGTGGCTCCAACCTGGAGGATGGTTTGTAGTCCATATGGTTGATCCAGACAAGTTTGATCCACTACATGAAGTTGCATCTCCATTCGCCGCATTCTCTCTCCAAAAGTATTCGCTTGATCGCGTAGTTGATTCCAATGTCTACTTTGATAAGTTCAAATACTTAGGCCGTTTCAATAAGAAGCAAGATGAAGATGGTGCTTCATTTGATGAGACCTTTACTTATTATGATAAAGAGTCAAATGGAGGAGTTAAGTATCGCGAGAATAAGTTACAGTTAACTATGCCTTCAAAGGAACGACTAATCAATGTGATTCAGTCAAGTGGATTCAGTCATAAGGAAACTGTAGATCTCGTGCGATGCGGTAAGGAATACCAGTATTTGGTCTATTTTAGTAAGTAATGAATGTCCTAGATTCTAGGACAGTAGTAGATTTTCAAAAATTTACATTCTCGGGTCATTTACGCAATCATGTGTATAAAGTTCTGAACGAGAATGTGAAATTAGGTCATGCAGATTACGCATGTTATTGGACACTGGAACTCCTGTGTTCCGGATTAGTTCATTCGCTGTGGCAAACTTTATTTGAGGCTTCGGCTCATCATATTAACCGCGCTGCTCCAAATGTGTTTCTTTACCTAGTTCGAATGTATGAAAAGTTTGCACCAATCGAAGGTCAGTATTCCGTGTTAGCTATGACCGATATGCGTAATAATATGGAAGTTCGCAATATAGTTTGTGAAGTAGCGGCATCACTGGCAATGCTGCGTAAGAATAAGCTTCCTCCTCTCCCAACTATTAAAGCAGAACATGATTTCAATACTTTTACGATCAATGAAAATTTGAAATCTCCGTCATCAAATTATGCTCGGCATTTAGTGAAAGACGACGATCCGTTGGATTTGTATGTTCCCATAAATGAACTTGTTTATTGTTTGCGTCCCGAAACTCGAGATATGACACGAGCTCTTTACTGGGTCGCGTGGATAATTAAGTTTTCATCTGTCTACAAAAAGACGAATAAAGTAAATCTAGATTGTTCATTTAGAACAAATTCATTTATTGATCAAGCTCATGCTCGTCATGCCGTGTGGTTGCTTTGGAATGTTGTTTTAGATTCTGTAAGATCGTCGCCGCAATCAGGAGTTCTTATGCCATATATCGATGCACTCTATAAAATTCACTGTTTGCGATGGACGCCAACGGTGCTTAAGAACCGTTTATGTTTTTTAATCACTGCAATAATGTTTATTTGTGAGAGCAATACTTTAGATATCCATTATCCCGTGCCCCAAAACATCATGGTTGTCAAGAGTCTTATTGAAAATATTCCTCAATGGATCCATTCAATCATTCAGACTCAAAAGACTTTTTCCTCGTAATATACCAAATGTTCAGCAAGAAGATCCAGCATGCCGCCGCCCTCGCTCTACTCTTTTTTGTCGTCAGCTCGCCCATGACGTACCGCCTAGTTGATCAGCTAGTTGGCGGCCTCGCCGCGGCGGTTATCCCCGGCTCTGCCCACTGGTTCAAGGTCGCCCAGGCTGGCTGCCCCACGACGTATGGCCTCGTAGTCCACTCGCTTGTATTTGCAGTAGTTGCGCACTACCTACTCCACATGGCGTAAAAACGGACTTGTTAAGTCCAATTAATTGATAAGTAATCACAATGAAGTTTCTAATTTTCGACACAGAAACTACCGGTCTTCCGGTAGATTTTGCGGCATCTGCATTTAAAGGACCTAACAACTGGCCACATATTGTGTCCATTTCTTGGGCTATCATGGATGACAAGTTTAGAAAAGTTTTGAGCAGCCAAAGTTATATCATCAAGCCACGCGGCTGGGAAATTCCGTTTGAGTCTGTAGCTATTCATGGCATTACAACTGCCGAAGCTACTGAGCACGGACATGATCTTGCCGAGGTCATGGACAAATTCTTCTCTGAAGATTGCCACGCGTATATTGCTCACAACATTCACTTTGACCGCAATGTTGTGTATAATGCTATGCTGTGGGACTTGGAATATAAGTTCTTCGAAGGTCTTAGAAAGCCTAAACTGTGCACCATGCAGCTTGGTCGTAATTTATGCAAACTTCCAAAAAACAAGTCACCAAAACTGAGCGAGCTATACGAATACTGCACTGGAAAGAAACCTATTGTCACATCACTTCACAACTCGCTTTACGATACTTTATTCTTGTGTGACTCAATTTCCGCGTCTCCTGAAATACGGATTGATTTAATCAAAAGCTATGAGAAACAATTAAATGAAGGTCAAGCGAATGTCGCCCCAGTCATACCAGGACCACAAGAAACTACTTCCGCTGGACATCAAGGACCTAGTAGTTTTGTGGTGTGATGATGGGTGGAGTTATGTGCCTGCTCGTTATGTCAGATTTCGTTATTCGCATGAAACGGGAATTTATGAAGAAGTATGTTGGAGCGGTTCTATACCTGCTAGAGTCCAGCACGAAGAACATATTAAATGGACACTTTACTCAAAAAGTCCCAGAATCTGGAAGGAGGAAGCAAAGGAATATTCGGAACTGTTCGTAGAGAATGGGTAATATGAAACCTTTATCATCAACAAATGATTGCGCTAGATGTATTATATGTAGCATTAGCTACAATTTTTGTTATGATTATTCTTCAAGTTCTGACCTTTGTTGCAACACGAGTAATGTATCCTCCTGCGCCCCAGATTATTTACCGAGATGTTCCAGTTCCAGTTCAGGCTCCTGTTCAGGCTCCTCCGGTCCAGCAGGCAACTGACTTATCATTTTTAAGTGCTTCACCGTCAGATCATTTATTCCCAAAAAACGAACAAGCTTTAACCCAGCAGCCTCAGGAAGTAAAATTACCCGAGTATGACCCTCGAAAGTCGGATTCAGAACCTATACGAGGGGATAGTAAGCTCCCGGCAGGTCTTCAAGCGGTCAATCCCCGAGACCTCCCTTAAACAATTTAAAGTTCCCCAAACGACCGGAACTACCGGTTGGCTAGTATTCACTTATGATAACGATATTCCTGTGTGTTTGTGGATGACTACACATGAGTGTCGCAAAATTCAATGTATTGCAGATGAGCGTATCTTTGGCGATACCTTCTTCAGAGCTGAAAAGCTTGGACCGTTTGAGTATGTTGTAGCCGATATCTTTATTTACAATTCAAACTGTGTTTACGCTTGCTCAACTTTTGAACAACGATATGAATGGTTGAAAGATTTGATGAAAACATTTATTCAGCATGTTCCTGGAACTGTCAAACTTATTCATAAATCTGATCTGAGTCCAAAACAGAAGCTAAAGGGTTATGAAGTTCATATCGATGATGTGGGAAAGCCGGGATATTTTGTAGACTTAGATTCCAGCGGCGTCGATATCACGAAACTCTCAATTCCTGATTGTTACGAAGTTAGTTCGGGAGGATATCTTCGGGTTCCCGACTTGAAAACTTCAGAGTATCTTCGTTCAAAAGGCCAGAAGTTCAAGTGCCGATGTTCTCGCAATGACGATGGATCATGGACAGTTCTAGAAAACATTCCGTAGTAGAAGTAAATGCCTCGTAAGAGCCGCGTATCTAAAAAACATACTCGCCGCCGTAAGGCCCGTGGCGGATATTATGGATTTAATGGTGCTGTAGGAACTGGAGCTGCTGACTGGCGCCGTGGCTCAGAGGCTGGAGACTATGCGGCTGGTCTAGGTGATCGTGGTGGTAACTCGTTTCCTTTAACTGGCGGCCGTAAGCGCCGCGGATCTCGTAAGGGCTCGCGCCGCGTCGGTCGCAAGACTCGTCGTGGAGGTGGCAAGTTTGGCGGTGTTTCAGCTTCCTATACCGGAGAAGGCTCTAAGGGCTTAATTAGCCCTGTAGCTATTGTAACTCGTGATGGATCAGGTGCTGCTGCTGAGGGTGCTTTTAATAACAATGGCGCACAGCCGGGTTCGGGGTTTGGTAGCTTTGTGCGTGCCCATTAAATTTCATTCAATAGGATAATGGACACCTTAATTGCCGGACTACTTTTTTTAATTGTAGCCATCTACTTAGTCCAGCGCCGTGTTGGACATATGGTTGTATGGGTAATCCTAGCTTACATCCTAGCTCATCATCTGGGTAAGTTATCTCACACCGTTTCTGTTATTGCTGGACTGGTAGGAATCTATGTGATCTGCCAGATTACGAAGAAAACATATGAGGGATTTGAGGATGGTGATGATGAGGAGAAGCCTAAATCGAAAAAGGACTCCCCAGAACCTGCTCCTCCAAAGACAGATGATCCACATGTAGATATCGGGACGACTATCCTACATGCATATCGTAACCTGACTCCTGAGCAGATTGGGGGTATGCGCCGTGATACGAAGGAATTAATGGGTCTTCAGAAGGAACTCATGGGTTCTTTATCTGAGATGAAGCCAGCAATTGAGCAGGGTGCTGAGCTACTGAAAACATTCAGTCAGTTCTTTGGAAAGAACGAGTAATGAATGCGCTGCATAGTGTCAGCATACACATAAGCATGATAATCGGGGTCATTTGTTGCAATAAATGGTCCACCGATGGAACGAACAATATTCATCCATCCGTGAACAGCGTGTTTTAGACTTTGGTATTCAAACCATTCTTGCCATAAAGTTATAGTTTTATGTAATGAAAGCATATTCAAGATTCCGGGAGGTTCCTGGTTAAGAATCATCATCACAAACGAGATGATTGGAGATATGATCATTTCAACCCAAAGAGATATGGTATTATAAAATCCACTTGGGTTGAATTTTTTATGGAGTTCAGTATACTGTTCCGCAATCTCAAAATAATCCGAATCATTCAGTATGATCTGGGTTAGTGCTGGAACTGATACTCGACTTTTCATAATGTTCTGACTCGGTATCATCTATTACAATTCCAGATGAAGGAAATTCCTTCTCTTCTAACGATTTGGCATCAAGATACTTCCAAGTTACTGGAGTATAACCAGTGACATTTTCCAGCCAATCCGTCGTGACAGTCATTCCGTAAGTAATAGTTGGGTCAACCATGTGAGTGCAATCTATAGAAGTTTCAGAGTTAGGAAACACTGCTCCAATCCACATCCATGGCAGATTTGAAACAGGAACTGTATTCTCATCAATTTTAGGCTCCGGCTGCTTAAAAAGAAATCGATCCACTCGACGGCAGCAGTTGAATACAGTTTCATAAAGCCAGGCGACAAATAGCATTTTTATTTAATAGAGCGAGCTGCTTGAAAGTGGGAGTTCAGTTCCGTGCTTTAGCTGGCTAACTACCTTATCACGATTCTTTAGATTATCGCCAGTTAGAGGAGTGAACTTCTCCTGTAGATACTTGGACGCAACGCGATCCATTCCAAGACCTAGGGCAATAGATGAGGCTAGAGCAACCATAATGAATGGAACTGCGACAATAACCCACGACACAACGCCCAAATCTACAGAGCACAAAGCATCCAAAATGACGACTCCGGCAACTCCCATTAGAACCTTTGAGGCTGCCGTGACAAAGAGACCTAGAGACAGATCCATGCCTACATGAACCGTAATGTAGAGTAGATAGAGGAGGGCGGGTGGGCACAGAGAATCGATGAAACGCATTTTCGTGTTATTACATTTAACTAATAAAATATGAGCCGCGCTATTGAAACTATTATGGAACTCACTGGTTGCTCGGAAGATGACGCGCAACGAGTATATGCAGAAACGAATGATATTGAAGATGCAGTAGACAAAATTCTGCCTCCTGCAAAAAATGCTGCGCGAAAGTTTTATGATGCTATAAAGCCAGTTCGAAATTATACGGAAGAAGAGAAGCAGATTCGAACCCTGCGTAATTCGCTAAAGGCTATGGACGAAGAACATGCTAAGCGATCTATTTCGTCAAATCAACCCGAGTCCGCGGCGCAAGTCGAGCAGAGTAGCCTCCACGAAGAAACGGTTCCACAAAGTAATTGTTATCAGGAATGTCAGCTGCCTTCTCTTCAATCAGAGGCTCAAAAACCGGAAATTGCTTGTCAGTCACCGTCTGGATGCTCTTGCGGTTCGCCGTCGAATGCCCAAATATCACATGGCTCTGCTCATCAATGTGATCAATACTGCCGAGCCCTAGGTTAGGGGTTGTAGCAAATGGGCGCTCAAACAGCTGCTTTGGACCCTTGAAACGAGCGGTGGCTGGATCGCCGAATAGAAGACGGCTCTGGAGATCAATGGCACATCCACCCTCGGGAGAATTTCCAAAGTTGCCCATAGGAATCATGCCTGGGATGGAAGCAGCAACTGCCCAGTCATTTCCACATCCCGATGGTGCAGCAGCCTTTAGTCCAGCAGTATTAGCCTCATTAATAGCTACATCGCGAGCCGCCTCACCCTGACGGGAGTTGGCATACATAAATGGCAGTCCTAGATTACTTGACATTCTTACTTTTACAAAACGAATTTAAGTATCAAACTAAATTATATTCCAACAATGATTCTCCAACCTTGTGATTGGCTAGAACAGGATATTGACCGTAAATATACTGTAGATGTATTTGGGCGCCTCGAAGATGACCGTGTAGCTAAGGTTCGACTTACTGGCTTCAAACCATATTTCTATCTTCGAGCAGAAGATGGGGAAACTAAGGATAGTATGTATTCGAATATCGGATCGGCGATGACCAAAGAAGGTAAGTTTCTTGGAGGTATGAAAATCACTCAAGAAGCTAAGCTAGATGCTATGCGCGGATTTAGCGGTCTTACCCCTATTCGTGTATGGAAACTTTCCTTCAATGGGATCATTATGATGAAGATGGTCCTAAAAACTCTAAAATCTGCTAAGTTTGGTAAGCGTGAAATCATGCTTGAAGATATTTATGAGGCAAATTTACCTCCTTACATTCGGCTCTTTCACGAAATGGAACTTGCTCCTGCTTCGCCTATTAAATTTGATGCAGACGAAGAGGAACCGGGGGATGATAATGTAGATGTTTGTTTTACGGTGGAATACGATATGATAGGACCAGCTTCTGCAAGTGTTCCGATGTATATTGCCGGATACGATATTGAAACTTATTCTGAATCAGGGAACTTTCCAGTTTCTTCAAACCCATCAGATGAAATCATTCAGATTGGCGTGAGCTTTCGCTATACTGATGATATGCTGACTTCATACAAGCGGTATGTATTTGTTTCTGGAACCTGCACGCCATCTGCCGACGATTCAGTAACCTTTGTCAGCTGTCGTAATGAAAAACATCTTTTGGAAGAGTTTATGAAGTGTTTGCAGTTTGAGAATCCCGATATTATTGCAGGATATAACACATTTGGTTTTGATGATGCGTATATTGCCGACAGATGCACTTATAATAAGCTAATCTTCAATATCGGTCGAGTTGAAATTGATGATTGGCGAAATAAAGGAGGCGTAACTTATGCACATACTGAAGCCAAGAAGTTTGAACTGGCAAGTGGGACATTTGCTGTTCGTTACCTAAAAGTCCCAGGTCGGCTGGCGATTGATCTGCTTCTGTCTGTCCGACGCGAACAGAACTTGGATTCATACAAGCTCGATAATGTAGCAGCTACTTTCCTGAGAGATAAGGTTATTAAAATTGAACGGCTAGATGATTTGAATGTCAAGGTTCATACGAAAACTACTCGTGGATTGTTTGTGGGAAATCTAGTTCGATTTGATGTGATGACAAATACTACAAACCCATATCGTGAAGGAGAAAAGTTTCAAGTTGTTGAAAAGGACGCGAAATGGTTTGTTGTTCGATCAGAAACTCGAATTCTTCATGATTTGACACCCGATGATATTTCGAAGCTTGAATGGTGTTTCGGTAAGGACGATACTACCGCCCAAGAGATGTTTGCGTCTCATCGTGGATCAGCTGACGATCGTGCAGTAATTGCCAAGTATTGTATTCAGGACTGTGATCTAGTTCTTACTTTGATGGCTAAGTTGGACACTCTCGTAAATGCTCGTGGTATGGCAGATGTATGTCGAGTTCCAATTCAGTATATCTTTCTGAGGGGTCAAGGAATCAAGATCTTCTCGGCAGTAGTTTACCAGGCTTCTAAGCGTAACCAGATCATTATGACGCAGGATGGGTTTGAGGGAGATTCAAGTTATGAGGGCGCTATCGTTCTGCCTCCCAAAATTGGAATGTATCTAGATCAACCGATTCCCGTTTTGGATTTTAATTCCCTTTATCCATCGAACATGATTGCTTTCAATCTGTCTCCTGATACGCTAGTGTATGTCAAGACTTTTAGTGCAACGGGAAAGAAGATTCGACAGGAAGGTTCAGATGGAGCTGAACTCGTGGCTCAGGGATACAAGATTGATGAGATTTCTTACGATACTTTCGGAGAAGACAAGGCTCCTTCAGGCAGAATTACTTGCGGATTCGTTCAGCCAAATTCTGACCCACGCACGGTTGGAATCCTTCCGCTCACGCTGGATATCCTACTAAAGAAGCGCAAGGAAACTCGTAAGCTTATGGAGAAAATTGAAGACGAGTCTCAAAAGTCAGTTCTCAACGGTTTGCAGTTGGCGTATAAGGTTGTAGCTAATTCGGTGTATGGTCAGTGCGGTTCCAGCACTTCTCCGATTCGTAAATTGGAGGTAGCGGCATGCACAACTTCTGCCGGTCGTCAGAGGATTCGTGATGCAAAAATGATCGTAGAAACCGAGTTTGGCGGCGAAGTGATTTATGGAGATACGGATTCAATCTTTATCAAGTTTGCGACGAAGGATCTGGCGGAGAGTATTGAACTAGGTAAGAAGGCGGCTGATAGAATTACTGCTTTCTGCGGTCGTTCGTATCGTATTGAGTATGAAAAGACATTCTTTCCGTTTATTCTGTTCTGTCGTAAGCGGTATGTAGGTATGATGTATGAGGACGATATCAAAAAGTGTAAGCGCAAGACGATGGGCGTCGCACTCAAGCGTCGCGATAATGCTCCTATAGTCAAAGATGTGTTTGGTGGAGCACTTGATTCGCTCATGGAACATCGTAACATCAAGGTAGCTGAGAAACTCGTGAAGGAGATGTTGGTCAAGGTAATGAAGAATGAGTATCCTCTGGAAAAGTATATTCTGTCCAAGCAGCTGCGAGATGATTACAAGAATCCGAGTCAAATTGCTCATCGTGTTCTAGCAGATCGTATGGAAGAGCGCGATGCTGGAAATAAGCCACAAGTTGGCGACCGTCTTTCGTATGTGTATGTTGCCAACCGTAAGGATGAAAAGAAGCAGGGCGATAAGATTGAAAGTGTAGATTATGTCCGTGAGAAGAAACTGAAACCCGATGTCGAGTTTTATATCACGAACCAAATCCAGAATCCTGTTGCCCAGTTATTTGCACTAGCGATTGAAGATTTGGATGGATACAAAAAGAAGGATTACGATAAGCTGTTTTCCGACTATCGTGAAACTTTGGATGAAGAAGAAGCTACCCTAAAAGTCCTGAAAATGAAAGAGAAAGATTTGGATGGACTTCTATTCATGAGTTCTCAGTATCTCAAAAAACACAAGACCGGTCCAATGGATATGTTTCTGAAACGCTAAGTGGTTTTCAAAGACCTAAACAAATAAAATAAATGAACGATCGTATTATTGATCTTCTGCATGAAATGATGGAGGCGCGTACAGAGTTCCTTACTAACGATAGTATTCGGGCAATCAATTATCCTGCTAGGACTACACTGATTGGCCGATTTTTAAATACTGAGCAACTGGTTTTGGAACTCGTGAATCGTATTCATTCTACTCAAATTTATGGTGATATAACAACTGCACTTCTTACGGTGGCTCTTCCAGGAGGACAGTTGGCCCGTAACTTTTCAGACCCTGTTCCTGTGACACCTTCTACAAACCAAATTAATGCCGGACTAGAACCCATTGAAACAGCATCTTCTCCTTGTGCAGTTTGCCAGGATCCCATTACTTCTGGCGGCGCTCGTATTCGGGCTTGTCGGCACGAGTACCATCGATCTTGCATTTCAAACTGGTTTTCGATGAGTGTAAGATGTCCAGTCTGTCGTTACGATATTCGTGAAGCGGGTCAGACAGGCCAAACATCCGCTGCTTCATCAGAAACGATTGCTCCAGCTGGAGACCAGTAGGAGGCGATATAAATTTTGGAATGACATCTGAAATACCATATTGCATTCGGTGCATCATTCGCCGGACATCGTGATGACATTCCTTCATTAGGGCTGGAATATCTTCATTTGGAAAGAATGATTGCAAATCGGCTGGTCTTGGTGGAAAACATCGAATATTATCCATACAATCAGTATTTCGTTTAAAAATAGTGGGAAGTTCATTTCCCGTGCAAATTATATGAACTTTCCTTGTTGGATCACGAACCCATTCAATAATCTTATTTTGTGCATGAGGATCTGAGCCATCTACTTCATCAAATATGACACAAGTTCTCCTTTGTCTTTCTCCAAGAATGAATGAATGAATATTCACGGCAGATTTACATGCATCCTTGATTTTTTCAACATCTTCGAAGCTACGAATCGATCGAGAAGCATTTATTTCTAAAGGATCTAATTCAAATGTTCTGGCCGCACAAAGAGCTAAAGTGGTCTTACCAATTCCAGGTGGTCCTGAAAGAATAACTGACTTATTGTATTTAGTGGAAGTCAAGTATTCCTTTAGTTGTTTCTTTTCTTCAGCATACCCAATTACATCATCTAAAGTTACGGGTCTATAAACCTCGGAATACATTATCATTCTAAGTTAAAACAATCTAAACGCATTCACCGTAGTAAGAACGCGCATATAAGATAGTGGTTAGTCCCGGGCTCTTATAAGGCCCGTGCCCGAGTTCGATTCTCGGTATGCGCATTTATGGGCAGTTGCCCGGCCAGGAAGTTCCACAAGATTGAGCTACATTACACTTTGCAGATGCAGTTTGTAGTGTTGTTGCATTAGGATCAAATGCTGTGCAGTGGGTTTGGTATTGGGGTTCGCACTGCTTTGTTAGAGAATTATACGACCATCGATCGGGGCACTGAGACTTTGCAAGTGTTAACACCTTCTGTGGGTTAATAAGATACTTGTATATCGCTAAAAAAGCAACTGTGAAAATTGCAGTTGCAATAATAGCTACAGCTAAGTCGGAATAACTCATTCTTGTTTTTCTGCAAGGAAAGTAATGGAGGTCGCAAGGCATGTTTTTGACACATATTTTGAAGATACTCCAAACCCTCTAGTCAGACACCATTTGGATTCGTATGCAGATATGTTGAATACAAAGATCCCCAATTTTATTAAAGGTTCCAATCCATTACAACTTGTTTTAGCCGATGACCGAACTATCAAGGTCTATGTCGGTGGAAAAGACGGTAGTAAGATCCAGTATTTACCGCCGGTAGATCAAGATAATAAAGCTGTTCTGCCTCATTCATGTCGTTTGGACAATTCCACCTATGCCATGGATATTCAGGGAACTTTGGATATTGAGTATACTTCGGGCAAGGAAACCGAAACTCGCACATTTGAAAATGTTAAGATTGCCAAGCTTCCTTTAATGTTAAAGAGTTCACTTTGTTACCTTTCTACCATGAATGCATCAGAACTTTACGAAGCCGGTGAGTGTAAGTTTGAGTTAGGCGGGTATTTTGTAATTGGTGGAGCCGAAAAGGTTCTTCTGACCCAAGAGCGTCTTGGAGATAATATGTTTTACGCTTCAAAGCGTGTATCTCAATCTGCCGATGAGGGAGCCCGTGGGTTAGTCGAGAAGGAGTCGGCTATCAAGATACAAGGTGCTACTAAATCTGAAAAGTTTGAGTATATTGGCGCTATGCGATCAGTATCGGAAGATGGCACTCGCGGACCTTATTCTCATTTTATTGTGATTCCTCCAAAAAACGATAAGCCTGATGATCCAGATATCATTTCCAAGACCGATGATCTTGCGTCATTTTCAAAGAAGCGTCTGGCAGTAGTAACCCTACCTGGATTCACACAGCCAGTTCCTTTAATTAGTATATTCCATGCACTAGGTCTGACAAACGATCAAGATATTTATGATACAATTTTAATTGGAGTTCCAGAGCAGTCTCGTTCCACATATGATGAAATATTTATGGAGTTAATTCTATCGCACAATGACTTTCTTTTGGCTGAAATGCGTAAAGAAACCGATCAGAATCAGGATGCGAATCTTCTAGTTTTACGCCGCCAGCATCGTACTCGAACGAATGGTGGAGTTTATATGAATTTGTATTCTGAAATGTTTCCACACTGCACTCGCCGCGAAACCGAGTCAGTTCCAGGTCTTTACCGTCGTAAAGCCTACTTGCTCGGTATGATGACTCGTATGGCTATGGATGTAGCTCTGGGAATTAAACCCAAGAGTGATCGCGATCATTACCGATACAAGCGTCTCGATGCTTCTGGTGACCTAGTATTCTATGAGTTCCGTCGCATCTACAAGGAAGTGTCAAAGCGTATGATGAAAGAGCTTGATGTGCGCATTCACTTCCAGCAGAAAGAATATTCTGGAATGAAATTTCGCGAGTTAGTCAATGTTGAAAATGTAGATGCATTTTACTGGCAGCATTATGCATTCATTAATGCTTTGGAAAAGTCATTCAAAGGTAAGTGGGGAGGTATGGATGGTGTCTCGCAAGAACTGAGCCGTTTAGGATACTTGGGAACTACTGCTCAGTTGCGCCGCGTAAATCTTCAGATGGATAAAGGTCTGAAAGTTGTCGAGCCTCGTCGTATTCACGGAAGTTCTTGGGGAATGCTGTGTCCTGTAGATAATCCCGATGGCGGAGGTATTGGTATGACAAAATCACTTACACTTTTATGCGCCATCTCAACAGCATCTTCTCCATCCGAAATTTTGAACATAATTTCTAAGTTTCCAAAGTTTATTCCACTTGTCGTGATTCATCCATCAACTTGGAATCCTATTTGGACTCGTGTATTCATTAATTCAGATTTAGTGGGAGTCTTTACAGACAATGCTGAAACTTACCATTCTGATCTTCTGGAACAGCGTCGAGCACGAAAGATGAATAAATTTGTAAGCTTGTGCTGGAATCGTATTGATAATGAGTATATCATATTTACAGATGCAGGTCGTCCATCCCGACCAGTTTATCGTGAAGGAGTGAAGCCTGAGGCGGTTCAGCGTATCACAAAGTGGTCAGATATGGACTTGAAACTTGTGGATTACATTGACGCTCAGGAATCCGAAAGTTTACGCATTAATATGGAAGCATTTTCTCCAACTCGTCCTTCAGAAATTCATCCGACTGTAATGTTTTCGGCCACCGGAAGTGTTCTTCCAAATAGCGATCATGATCCCGCTACGCGTAACGCTTTTAGTTGCCAGCAAGCCAAACAGGCTTCATCTTGGTTCAATACAGCGTTCAATAAACGCTTTGATACGATAGCTACTTGGCTCAATTATGCTCAGCGACCCATTTCACAAACTTGGACAACTTCTGCTGTTCTGGGAAAGAATGGATGCATTGGATATGGCGAAAATGTTATTGTAGCACTTTCAGTCTATTCTGGATACAATCAGGAAGATTCAATTCTGATGAATGAAGGATCCCTAAAACGCGGAATGTTTCAAACTACTTACTACCATTCTTACGATATTGAAGAAGAAGCTATCTCATCCGGATTTGATAAGGGTAAATTTTCTGTATTTGAATCTACTTTATTTGCGAATGTAGCAACTGATAGCCGGTATCGCGAAACTGTTGTTCGTAAAGAAGGATATAATTACGATCTTCTAGATGGAGACGGTATTGTGATGCAAGGCAAAGAGATTGACGACAAGACGGTTCTAGTAGGAATTGTTACGCCAATTAAGAATGCATCAGGACAAGTTACAGGATTCCGCGATAAGTCGTATACTCCAAAGCGAGGACAGCATGGTATTATTGATTCTGTATATCGATATGTTACTCGCGAAGGATTACACGCAGTTAAGATTCGTATAGCTGAGTCCCGCGTGCCAGTTTTAGGTGATAAGTTTGCGGCTCGTCACGGACAGAAGGGAACTTGTGGTCTTCGCGTTCCCGAAGAAGATATGCCATTTACTGCTTCTGGTCTACGACCGGATATTATCGTAAATCCACATGCTTTCCCGTCTCGTATGACGGTTGGACAGTTTATTGAAACCATGAGTGTAAAACTAGGTTTGAACTTAGGATGCTTGATTGACTCTACAGCGTTCGCTTCCAAGAACCGGGTTATGGAAGTCCGCGATCTTTTGGATAAGGTAGGATTGCATCCTTATGGACACGAAATTCTATACAATGGTCAATCAGGAGAAATGATGGAGTCTGAAATTTTTATGGGACCTACTTACTATTTACGAATCAAGCAGATGGTGGAAGATAAGATCAATTACCGTGCTACAGGACCTAAGAAGTTACTCACACACCAACCAGTTGAAGGGCGTGCGAATGATGGTGGGTTACGCATTGGAGAGATGGAGCGAGACGGACTGATTTCTCATGGAGTTTCTAAGTTCTTGAATGAAAGTTTAATGGATCGCTCAGATAAGTCTGAAGTTCTGTTCCAGCCAGAAACTGGATACTTAGATTCATCGGCCGATCTTCAGGGCTCTGTTCTTGAAACGCCTTACGCACTTGGTCTCATTATTCGTGAACTTGAGTCAATGCATATTTCTGTAAAACTTGCGGCTCCTTAAGAATGGATTTTATTGGATCCTGTTTTTAAATGAGTAAGATGTTCGTAATCAAGCGTAACGGTGACCAAGTACCAGTATCATTCGATGAGGTCTTACAGCGCATCAGGAAGCTGTCAGAGGGGCTGGAACATGTGAATCCGGATCTAGTGGCTCAGAAAGTATGTAATCAGCTTGTAGATGGCATGCAAACTTCTAAGCTAGACGAGTTTGCCGGAGAAACTTGTGCTATGATGCAGGCTCGGTATCATCCAAATTACGGTAAGCTAGCGTCACGAATTGTTATTGATAATCATCAGAAGATTACTCCCTCAACCCTACTGGAGTGTGTAGAAAAGCTCTATCATGGTTCTATCCAGCTTATTACCGATGAGTATCACGATTTGGTATGTAAGCACAAGGATCAGTATGAACTAATGATTGATTATTCTCGCGATTACATGTTTGATTACTTTGGGTTCAAGACGCTAGAGCGAGGTTACCTTCTGCGTGTAGATGGCCATGTGGTTGAGCGACCCCAGCATATGTGGATGCGAGTAGCCATTCAGCTTCATGGTGCAAACTTTCATCGTGTTCGTGAAACTTATGATGCTTTGTCTCAAGGATACTTTATTCACGCCACTCCTACGCTTTATAATTCGGGAACTGTAACTCCTCAGCTCTCATCGTGTTTCCTGTTACAAATGTCAGATGATTCCATTAAGGGTATTTACAAGACTTTGGGCGATTGTGCCCAGATTTCCAAGTGGGCAGGTGGAATTGGTCTTTCTATCCATAATGTCCGCGCACGCAGCTCTCGTATTCGTGGAACTAACGGCGAATCTACTGGTATTGTTCCCATGCTAAAAGTGTTCAATGATACCGCTAAGTATGTGAATCAGGGTGGTAAGCGCAACGGTTCATTCGCGATTTACCTGGAGCCGTGGCATGCGGATATTGAAGATTTCCTCCGTCTCAAGTTGAATCAGGGTGCAGAAGAAGATCGTGCTCGTGATCTGTTTTATGGTCTTTGGATTCCAGACGAGTTCATGCGCCGAGTCGAATCCAATTCCGATTGGACTCTCATGTGTCCCAACGAATGTCCTGGTTTGGATAATGTTTGGGGCGAGAATTTCGATAACCTCTATCGCAAGTATGAGTCGGAAGGCAAGGGTCGTAAGACTATCCCCGCCCAAAAGATCTGGCAGATGATTCTCGATTGTCAGATTCAAACAGGTAATCCTTACCTGTGTTACAAGGACGCAGCCAACGCCAAATCTAACCAGCAAAATTTGGGAACTATTAAGTCGTCCAATTTGTGCACCGAGATCATGGAATTCACTTCTCCCGATGAGACGGCAGTATGTAATCTTGGTTCAATCGCTCTTCCAAAGTTTATAGAGAATGGGATCTTTAATTTGGAAAAGCTTCGGGCGTATACTGCAATTCTAACTCGCAATTTGGATATTGTTATTGATAAGAATTTCTATCCGACTCCCGAAACTCGTGCCTCAAATGCCCGTAATCGCCCTATCGGAATTGGAGTTCAGGGTTTGGCCGATGTGTTCGCTATGATGCGCCTTCCTTGGGCATCAGATGGAGCTCAAAATCTAAATCGCGTAATATTCGAAAACATTTATTACGCGGCGTGTCAGACCAGTATTGAAATTGCCGCACAAAATACAGTTGAAGGATACTGGCGCGGAATGCCGGTGATTGAAAAGGCGGGGCATTACCAATCATATTCTGGATCTCCAACTTCAAAGGGTAAGTTTCAGTTTGATCTGTGGAATGTTGAGCCAAGTTCAATTCTAGATTGGGATACTTTGCGCCGTGATATGCAGCGATTCGGAATCCGCAACTCTTTGCTCGTGGCTCCAATGCCTACAGCCTCAACTTCCCAAATTCTCGGGAATAACGAATGCTTCGAACCGTTCACTTCTAATCTGTATAGTCGCCGCGTCCTCGCTGGTGATTTCATGGTTGTGAACAAGTATCTTGTCGAAGATCTAGTCAAGCTACGGTTGTGGAATTCATGGACTCGTGAACAGATTATGAATCATAATGGATCAATTCAGAACATTGAAGAAATCCCGAATGATCTGAAGGAACTGTATAAGACGGCATGGGAAATTCCACAGAAGACGCTAATTAATATGTCTCGTGACCGTGCTCCGTTTATTTGCCAATCACAGTCGCTGAACTTATTCCTGACAGAGCCCACATATGCTAAGATTTCATCTATGCATATTTACGCTTGGAAGCAGGGATTGAAGACTGGATGTTATTACTTGCGTACAAAGGCCGCCGCGTCGGCCCAAAAATTCACAGTCGAGCCCTGCCAATCTTGCTCGGCCTAAACAATTTCTCTAAAGGTAAATATAAAACAAAATGGTCGAGGGATATGCTAACCCCACTGTACTAAACGGAAGTGCCGGTAACTCAGCCCCTGTAGGCGGCAAGCGCCGCTCTCGCAAGGTCCGCAAGGTCGCCGCGTCAACGATCAAGAAGACGCTACGCAAGCTCGGCATGAAGCCCAAGGGCCGCGTTGTCCTAAAGGGCGGTGATGTCCCAGCCACGGATGCTGCCGCTGCGCCCCCCGCTATGGGCGGCCGCCGTCGCCGTGGCACCCGCAAGTCCGGACTACGCAAGCTGTTTGGCCTTTAAATCTTCTCCGATTTCAGAAACTAGCGCGAATAGTTTTTCATTGAAACCGTAATGGCATCCATTAGGTTCCTTCATGTCAGGTGCGCGTCGAGATGAAGTTGTAAGTGGATGAACTAAACTAACAATAACTTCCTGCGGGGAAATCTCCCGGCACATCTGCTCGCGACCGCGAATAAATGTGTCTGCCTCCGCTATCTGAGTTCCACTTTGAAACTGGCGCTCCTCCCAGAACTTACGAGTAAACCCCAAACTGGCTTCAGAAACTCGCTGAGACATTGGTAATGTAATTGGCGGAACATTCATGAATGAAGAATACTTACAGATATCATACGATGGAATGGTAGTACAAAATACACATTCGCGCTTGGGTTCTTTTAGTAGCATAGCTACACGCTGTAGAATACTATTATTGGGATAAACATCATCATCATCCATCATACACACAATATCGTACATCGCACTCTGAACACCAAGATTACGCTTATCTGCCACGCTCATCTTGTCACACTTGACATACTTCACATTTGGAACTCCAAAAAGCGTATCTTCAATTGGATCATCGCCATCATCAACAATTACCCATTCTAGCTTGCTTTCAGGGTATGACTGGATCATGTAAGAATACTTTGCCAAAGGCATAAAAATACGACGATCCTTGGTAATCGTTACAATTGAAATGTCGGGGAGCGAGTCTTCCTTGGGAAGAGTTGCATTTACAGAATATGGTTCTACCTTAAGACCAGAAAGATAGTCTTTCATTCCATCCAACCATTTCTTGTGGTTAGCCTCATAAAGTTCCCTCAAAAACTTAGAACTAACTTGTTTTGATTTTAATGGCGTATCTACATACTCTTCCAGAACATCCATAATAGAAAACACACTTGTATCCACCATCGTTCCAATACATTCGACCTGATCGATCTGTGCAGACTGTTCTCCATAATAAACTCCAGCCTGAACTTCTCCAACTATATCCTCTTTGAATGGACGAATTGGAGAAAGAATGAGATTGCATCCAACAGACAGAGCTTCATTTACAGCATGGCCAAACCCTTCACATGCCGAAAGACAGATACACACACCACATTCGCGAATAAGGTCATCATATTCAGTTTCGCCAAGAACCTTATCGTGAAGATGAACTTTGGACTTAATTTCTTCTGGAACATGAAACTTGATGACTTCCGGATCATAAACAATATTCAGTGAGGGAAGCTTCGCATAGATTTTGGGATCATTATTTAAAATACGAAAGTATGCTTGGAGAATAGGTTTGGGATTACGGAAAATATTTTTACCTACCGGAACAATAGCCTTGTAATAATTCTTCTTGTGTTTCACAGGATCCCAAACCTTATCAATTGATGTCCATCCAATATACCGAGCCTTTTCCGTATACTTTTTGAAAATATCCAAACATTCATGTGTCTTGCACCAAATCTCATCAAACATTGGAATATAATTTGTCCAGGAGCGGTAAGTCCACTCTGGATTTGGAATCCAAATATTGTGACCAGCAAATGGAAATAGAGCTGGGTTCACAACTTCCAGAAAAATATTCACTTCAGCTTCAGGGCATTCTGGCATCATATGATGAACACGGTTCATTTTTGTGTCTTCACCATATACTGCCGCCAAAATTCCGCGAAGAATACCTACATCTTGCATAAGACCTGTTTTTGGACGGTAATTTGAAATAATGTTTACCCGCATTTATAATTTAACCCCTTTCCCGACTAAACGCCTTGTAACGCGAACTCCGGGTGCACGCCTCAAAGTTCGAGGTTTAGAACCCGAACGAAGAATATAATTCTTCCAATCTTTTGATGCACACTTAGAAAGTACACATGGACGATCATGAAACCATTCAGTTGGAGTTCCACACCAATTCCAAAAATCTGTAGGATTTAATTCCTTACCTCCAAGTTCAGTAGTTCCTGTAAGAAATTTACAATGACTTTTCATTTCTTGTGTTCCGAATCCATATACGGGATCAAATAGATTTGTTTTATAAACTGAATCGTCGGTAACAAACTTCTTGTCATTCCAGTATACGCGTTTTATTGGGCGAAAAGTATCCCATGTTTCTTCAAATACATACAGTTGTCCACATGCCTTACCATAAGTGCGTCCGCGAAACATACAAACTTCCATTACATCCAAAGCTAAAAAAGACTTCCACTAATTTTCCGCGAGAATGATAAATGCCAGCTATTTCTAAAATTGCGGTTATTAATGCTTCGAATATACTGAGCAATACAGACGGTCAGCATATGGTAGACGCTTTGAACAAAATTCTTCCACAATTTTGTGCAGATTGGTCAATTCCACCCTGTACTGCTGTTTATGTAAGGAAAGGAACCACAAGCACTATTCCTAGTAAAGTCTTCTTTCTAAATACTACAGATTATGAGGGTGCTCTAGGATATCATCATTTATCAAATGGCATTCCTTATGGTCGCGTTTTTGTTGATACCATTCTTAAGTATGGTCCTATTCTTTGGAGTCCAGATTCTGCTAAGCCAACTGTAGCCCAATGTCTTGCTCACGAAGTATTTGAGTTATTGATCAATCCGTTCTGCAATTCTTGGTGGATGTTAGCAGATAACCAAACATTGTATCCGTCAGAAGTTTCTGATCCGGTACAAGGTCATGTTCTTCTAGTTACACTGCCACACACAATTACAACTTCAACTGTTCCTATTCGCCGTCTTAGTACAACAGTTAAAGTTGGAATGTCTGATTGGGTTCTTCCTTCATGGTCAAATCCCCAGGGACGTCGACCATTTAACCGCAATAATACTTTGACTGCGCCTTTTCAAATAGCTCCCGGAGGATATGCATATGTTCTCAAAGATGGAGAAGTTACAAATATATTTGGAATGAGAGCATCGCAGTATTTCAAAGACAAGGTTAAAAATTCTCCGCGATTTGCGAAGATTACACAAGAAACTTTAAAAGAATGACTTGAGCTCGCCAGTGCGAGTTCCATAGGAAGCAGTATTTAGCGGATTAGCAATAGGTAGAGCAAACTCTTCAATATCCTTGAGATAGAACTTATGGAAATCAACTTCAGAGTAAATACGACCAGAAGCAAACCCTACAACACGACCATTTAAGTCAGCTAACTCCTCAGCAACGGTGGCTGGATTATTACGAGCATAAGAAAGGTAGTAGCTGCGCATGATAATTTTTAAGTCGTCGTCGTTCTGGCGGTCGATCATGTACTTGTTGGGACCGCTCATGAGGTAGACCTGTTGCTGTATATCCTTTTGAAGTTTCTCAATGTTTGCATCACTAAAGAAGACCTCGTTAAGGGGCGTTGATTTATGAACATGTCCGATAAGATCGGTGCGTGCTGAGAAACCAGGAATAGGGGTTCCACCAGTATACATAGAAGCTGGTCGAGCTGGGAAATCCTGAGACTCAGGTGCATTAATATTTGGAACACGACCTCCATGCTGAGGTGCAGGATACTGGGCAGAAGTGGATGTTAGGTTGTAACGGTTCTCGACCCAAGGATCCTGGATCTTTTCTAGAACTGACTTTTCCATTATACTTACAGTTCTAACATTTTTTCGTAGATATCTGACTGCAAGATCTCTTGAATTTCCAAAGTCACTGAAAAAGTAGAACCGTTCATCTGAAGAGTTTTGCCATAAGCATCTACCATTTCAAACAAGAAACTCGAAATATTTGAAGGTTGGGGGAAGAAGTATTCGGCACTACTAGTATTTGTCGTAGAACTCATGAACTGGATAGAATTCTTTGGGGATGTTAGAGGAATTTTCAAAAAAGCTCCAAACTCAGTTTGATCGGAATTGATGTGTTTAATGATATTATAATCATTGATTTTTAAGTATACATACGTATCTTCAACCGAGTCATAATTACTTTCGGATATAATTGCATTTCCAGCAACTGAAAAATACGGTGCAGGTGCTGGAGTTGTGGGTATAGAAGTATAAGAATTTCCATAAAATCCTAGATTGTAACCAATCCCATTACCATTGGGATTATCAGTTGTTTTCGGAAAATCTAGCTGATATTGGCGTCCTACTGAATTGAAGATTACACTACTTGAAAAGGAATTTAGTTGAATTGTCATATCTGCAAAAACTCCGCCACCAAGAGTTCGAATATGGTTTTGAAGAATCGCCAATAAATTATGAGGAACATCTGGATTCATGATCGGGTCTACAATCACATAATTGCCATTTTCAAGCGTAATTGGGTAAGAAACTGGTGTGAATCCAGTTGTATTTGTTGCACCTAAATCTGTGATTGTGAGTGTAGTATTCCCACGCCCTAATCCTGTTGTGGCATCAATGCCAGAATAAGTATAAAAATTATTAAAAAACTCGAACGATGTTACGCGAATCGAATGCACATTCTTGTATTGGCGAGAAGGATTAAATAAAAAATTTGAAGAATTTGTTGCTGCAATGGTTACAGGCCCGCTTGTGCAACTAGAAGGAGGTTTGGTTATAAATAAACTTCCACGGAATCGTCCATCAATATTTAGAGCATAAGTTCGGATATGCCTATCGATATTATAGCTTACTTTTCCAGCTTGGGTGGAAGATGCTTTAGGTTTGATAACATGTTCTGGTTTATTGCGCGCCCCGGCAAACTTATTGAATTCTTCCCGATCTTCTAGTTCATTGTCCGAATAGTCTTCTTGTTCATAAGGCTCCGCATCTTCTTCTTCAAACTCCTGCTGATATACCAAAACAGTCTTAGCGTTTTCTTCGAAAACTTCCGCCATTAGTTCTTGATAAGTTGGAGGTTGTGCCATTACTGTGTTAGGATGAATTTATGAAAATCTAAGTTTAAACATAATGCCGTTTCTTTCGGCGAGTCAGTGGACTGCTCAACAAAATGTCTTATCGTGTGGAACAACTGGATCTCAAGGCCCGCCGGGAATTACAGGTCCCCAAGGAGCGCCTGGAGGAGTTACAGGAAATACAGGCTCAACCGGAACTACAGGATCTACAGGAAATACAGGCTCAACAGGAAATACCGGCTCAACGGGATCTACGGGACCCGGATACACGGGATCTACGGGATCTACGGGATCTACTGGTCCCACTGGTCCAACAGGATCTACTGGTCCCACTGGTACGGGCATTACAGGACCTACGGGAAGAGACGGTATTGGAGGTAATGGTGTAACAATGTTAAATCCGTATGCATCATTTGTTACAAACTATAGTTCAGATACTCAACTCATAAATTCAAGTAACGGTACTCTATCGACGCCATATTTTCCAAGTGGAGATGCAATACAAGCTTGGACTCAATCACCGCCCTATGCATTTGACAGTACTCAGACAAAATCATTATCTTGTGGAGGAAGCGTGGTTGGTCTCACTGGACTTGCATTCGGTAGCGCCACATATCCAAATGGAGGATTTGTTCCAACTGTAACCGGATTATACCAGGTTTCTGGAAGCATGTTTACAGGTGCCGGTGAACCTTCTCCAATATCATTTGGACATTGGAATCCTCAAAGTTATGGTGTTCAGATTGATTTTAGAGTGGATAGAGTGTCTGCTACAACTATTCCGGCGAACAATGCGACTCCAGGCCCTAATTTATCAACAATTTTTTCATTTGTAGATATTTTAAGTGAAGGAGAACCATATGTATTTGTAGGCGGAGGATTTGGTGCTGGCAATGGAACTATCACTGTAGCGAACAACTCTCAAGCTACTTTTGCTCTGCTTTCTACAAATGTTAATGTTATCGATACTCCAGTAAGTACACGCCCACCTGTATTTTATTCTTGGTTTCAATATACACCTCCTGTTAATGGTCCTTGGGAATTTAGACCGTATCAGTCTGGTATGACAACATTTACATATTATTACCGGTTTTCCTACCAAACTTCGTGGACTCCCGTTACAATAGGTACAAACATTGTAGATTCATCTGGATGGGAATATAGTCCATCATACCCAACACCGTCTGCACCGATAAATGCTGATTTTCAGTTAGATCTTGTTACATCATCTGTAAGTCCTAAAAATTGTTTGTATATATACGCAAATCTTGCAAATGCCAATGGAAGTGTAAATACTACATCCAGATCTACAGATGTAACATCTCCTTGCAGTCCAGTACCTGCACCGCCATAAAAAAAGACTGGTTTTGTGACTGGTTATAACTATTTTAATTTTAGAACTTTAGATTCGAAAGATCGGATAGCCACAAAGACTTGGCATTCTTACCCTCTAGATCCACGATCTGAGCCTTCAAATCTGCCAGGTCCTTTTCGTGCTTTTGGGCGTGCTTTAGTGTCAGTGAAGCGATAGGAAGATTGAGGAGGTAATCAAACCCATCACGAATTCTCTCAAACTTTTCGGCCGTAAGAAGTTTCTCACATTCTTCTGCCGTCTTGCGCCGCAGTTCAGGACGAGGCTTTTCCTCACACTGCTGTCGAATAAACCGAACAACATTCTCATGATACGGCAGCTTATCGCGCAGTGTCTTGAGCATGAACTCCAGTCGCTTCTGATACAGTTCTAGTCGGACGCCAACATACTCCCGAAGAATCGCATTCGGCGAATCATACTTCTCAATGACACATTTCGAGTTGAAAGCGTGCATGTTCGTCAGCTTGATCTTCTCAACCAGTAGCTTCTGGACCTCTGTGAGTCCACCCTTGACCGTGACACAAACATCCGTATCCGTAGAGGTATCGGAATAGTCCTTGATCGTACCGTCCGCAAGTAGTTTATCAAGCTTCTCTCGGAAGTCCATGGTCCAGGTCTCGATCGGTAATTCTGTAATCGTGATCGTCTCCCCAGAAATGTTGAAGTTAGCAGAGACCTCATAATCTGTCTTGTTTAGTTTAGTGATCTTACCCTTAAACTTAGAATAGTACGGAGCGAACTCGCGGTTCAACCCCGTTCCCTTCTCCAACCATTCCACAATCGCATCTTTGATTTCGCGAGGATTGAACTGCGGAATGAAAGTTGAGTAACCGGTGCCAATACCGCGCGAACCATTCACTAAAAGGATTGGAAGAATGGGAGCATACCAATCTGGCTCGACTGGCAACCCATCATCGTCGCGATAGTTCAGGCATGGGAAGTCATCGCTCGGAACTAGATTAGAAACATATGGCTGGAGATAAGTGTGGATATAACGAGGCGAAGCAGAATCTTTGCCGCCCTGCAGCCGAGTTCCAAACTGACCTTGCGGCACGAACCACGGCATGTTGTTTGAACCCACAAAGTCCTGCGCCATACCTACAATAGTATCATTCAATGACGCCTCACCGTGATGGTAGCCTGAATGCTCGGAAACATATCCAGCAAACTGAGCTACACGAATCTCATGCTTCAAGTTTCGCTTGAACGCAGAGAACAGAATCTTACGCTGAGAAGTTTTCAGTCCGTCCATGATGTTCGGAATAGACCGCTCCAAATTGTAGTTTGAGAAATGAATGAGATCCTTGTCGACGAAATCCTCATACTTCAGGGAATTTCCAGGTGTTGTGTTCACAATATCTTCGCGCTTGTAAGTTTTCAGCCAATCCTTACGGTTATCAGCCTTAGCCTTATTGAACGCCAAATCGATCTTCTCATCGCTCTTATCCGCGAAAGCATACGGAATCACATTCAATGACTTGAAATAATCCTTCGCCTCGTCACGAGTAGAAGTACCCAATCCCTTGTAATACTTTACGCCCCATCCCTTCGATGCAGGCGTCTTTCGCCACTCTTCGTAATCATACTGCGTATAGAATGATCGCACATCTTTACCTTTGGTCGCCTTCACGATCGGAGTTGCCATGTAAGTAATGAATCCCGGCATCTTGATGAGTTCATGCCAGAGTTCGTGGAATAGATTGATGAGAAGACCGCGGATATGCGAACCGTCATAATCCTGATCGGTCATGATCATGATTCGCCCATAACGCAGACTCTTCAAGTCGACATACTTCTTACCAGACTCCAAACCTACAATCTTCTTAAGATTCGCAATCTCTTCAGTCATTTCGACCTTCTTTGCGCTCGTATCTTTTACATTCAGGAGCTTACCCTTCAGCGGGAACACTCCATAACACTTGCGCTGCTCCTGCGAGAGACCACTCAGGGCCATCGCCTTAGCCGAATCTCCCTCAGTTAGAATCAGCACACATTCGTGGCTCTTTGCTGTGCCAGCATACACCGCATCATCTAGCTTGGGGATTCCCGTAATACGAGACTGCTTCTTACCGTCAGTTTTGGAGGCCTCCTTCGTATCCTTGACCGCCTGCTGCGCCATGACTCGCTCCACGACATTCAGCTTTGAAACGAGCTTCTTGAGATAATCTTCGGACAACTTACATGAAACTTTCGAAGTAAGAACTTCTTTGGTTTGACTATTAAAGCTTGGATTTTCAACTAAACAGTTAATGAAGATTGACAACGAATCTTTTACGAGCGAAGGTTTGACTTTCAACTTCTTCTTCAATTCCAGATGGTTTACAAAATACGAAACCACCTGATTAGCAATTTCATCCACATGCTTGCCAGATCGCGTCCAAATGCCGTTCACGAAGGACACGCTAAAGAACTTGTCCGTCGGGGTATCACTGGCTGCAACCTGCCATCCGAATTGCGGCACCTCTGTCACGACGACTGCATCTTTCGGAAGGTACCAGGAGATATAGCTTGTAAAGTCGCGGAACTTAACTGCTGTGCCGCACCATGTAACTTTAACTTCCTTCCCAACTGTCATTGCGAGATCAGAAACGCGACGCTGGATGACCTGAAGAATCCCTGTAGGGATTGCCGCAGTTGACCAACCGAACCGGCTGAAGTCAGGAGTCCATGAAATTTCGACATACGGCTTGACCTTAGAAGGCTTAATTACCGGCTCTCCAATCTTGGACATATTGTCCTCAAAAGTTTGAACATACTTCAAGTTACGAGTCCCGTCAACAACGGTGACCACAAGCTTTTTAGCGAAGATGTTTACTAGCTTTACGCCATAACCGTTCTTGCCGCCCACAAGCTTCTTCTCGTTCTTGTCGTAGTTCGTGGAAGTTAGGAGTTCGCCAAAGATCATTTGGGGAATGTAGCAACCGTATTCCGGATGCTTTTCAACATCGATAGATTCGCCGTCATTACGGATTGTAATAATATTGTCCTCAACTGTAATTGCAATATTCTTAACCGGATTTGGTGAATTGCGTTGCCGTAAGCGCACAACATGATCGTGGGCGTTGACAAGTAGCTCGTCAAAGAGTTTGTAGAAGCCTGGATTGAATGGATTTACTGTTTCATTCTTGAACGACTCTCCATCTAGGACATAGTGATCTTCAGAAGTGTTTTCGATGCTACCGATATAAGTATCGGGTAGAGAAAGAATATGTTCACGATGCGTATGCTTGCGATATTGCTTTGATAGATCCATCTTCTTGAATACCTGTAGTTTCTAGTCTGTGTAAATTCGTTTTAGATATTTGGTTTTGACAGTTCCGTAATAATAACTGTAAATGCCAGTCCGTAAGCCAAGAGTTGCTAAGACACCGGCAGTAGATGAATCTCCAGTTGTGTTTTTTCTTAAGATTACGGAAGATGATGAATCGCGGATTATTCCTGCGGGAGATACAACTTCCTATGCCGATATTTTGAATACCGAGTTTTCAAACAATACTGAAAAGTTCAATAGTGATTTGCTTAAGACTATTCTTTTAAAGGTTCGAGTTGAACGGTATTCTCCTCAAACTGCATGTTTTTGGTGCTGCCATAATTTTGACTGGGTTTCATCGGTTCTACCAATCTCATATGATGTATATAACAACATCTACTCGTGCGAAGGAAACTTTTGTTCCCCCGAATGTGCGTTAGCCTACAACTATTCGGACAACAAGATTTCTGATTCAACTAAGTGGAATCGCCATGCTCTTTTAGGTCATCTGTATGCCGAACTTTATTCGAATCGCGATCTGTCTCCCGCCCCACCACGAAGTCTGCTTCGACTTTTTGGTGGACCATTAGATATTCAACAGTATCGCGATTATGTGACTGGAGATAACAATATTGTTCTTTCCGAACTTCATCCTATCCGCCTTCTATTTCCCTCGATGAATGTTCAGGGTCCTCTGCGTGATATCAAAAAGTATGTTTCATTGTCACACGATGTCGTAGAAAAGGCTTCTGAGCAACTACGACTAAAAAGGTCAAAGCCTGTGAATGTGAATGTTCCTACTTTAGATATGTGTATTCGTCGCACTTAATGACGGCGAGTGTGGCGCTTACCACTCTTGCTCTTACGAGTCTTACGCCGGCGACCTCCTAGAGGAGTCTGAGGTCCCGTGGGTGGGACTGGTGAGGCAGTATTTACGCTCTGCTCGCGGAATCCACCGCGACGAGATCCACGGCGCTTACGGCCACCGGGCTGGGGTACTGGATCTGACATAGGAATAGCTACAGCATCCTTTGACTCTTTGGGTTTAGGGAACGGTAGCATTGGGGCGGTGGCCATTTAGTTTACTCTGTGATTTTATCTAGCTTGGGTGCCTTGGCTCCATCTTCATGAAACGCCTTGAATCGTTTTACAGGCGGAGTTGGAAACACCCATTCGGCTGGACGAACGCGCTTAATGATTTGCTTGATTCCCTGAGGCATTTGGACAGACAATACTTCACCCATTCTTGCTATCTACAAGTCTGTGCGAAATAATTCCGTTTTCATAATGCCATACTTAACCAATAATGCAGACAGGTTTGAACGACGTTCTAAGAAATCAGATGCTCCTCACCATGGGGATGTCCATGGGCATGGGACGAAATCCATTGTATAGTTTTGTGGGAATAACCTTATTTGATAAGATTGTTGCATCTTATTCACAGTGGTATCCTCGTCTACAAGAAATCTTTTGTCACCGTAAGCGGCTAGATCCTTCAACTCCCCCTCCACCGCCAAACAAATCTATTCGTGCTACGATTGAGTGTGAGCGAGTCATTAAGGGAACCGGAAAACAAAACACTCAAGTTTCTTCCAGTCAAAACCGCATGGATTCGGTAGTTCATTATGTAAGTAGTATTCCTGCTATTCGCAATCTTCTTTTTATGAATCACCAAGATTACCTTCCGAACGAGTTTGAGCCAATCATGGTTGACCCAGATATCTACTTCCAGCTAACTGTCTTAAAGCATACAGAAGGCGAGCTTGATAGCGTAAAGTTTCGTATTTTTTGTTACGATCATGAATCACAGTATCTTCGTGACTTTGTAGATCGGTGTAATTCCGATTATGAGCGCACTCAGGCTAATAAGCTCGGAACTTCTCTGTATTATTTCGATATGATGACATCTGTAAAGAATAAGCGAACGAGCCAGAATCCTTTGCCAAACACACACCTGATTTATACGAAGCACAAGTTTCACACAACTCGTACGTTCGACAATGTTTTCTTTGAACAACGCCAGAAAGTCCGTAATCATATGCAATTCTTTATGACCCGCAAGGATTGGTATGAAGACAAGGGTATTCCATACACTTTGGGATTCATGTTTCATGGTGGACCAGGATGTGGAAAGACTTCATCTATTAAGGCTATTGCAAATACTGCTCATCGCCATATCATTAATATTCATTTGAGCCAAATCAAGACTAAGGCTCAGCTGACTCATCTGTTTTACAATGATGACATTTATGTCCATAATGGCAGCACTGTAGAGAAGTATACCATTCCAATTCATGAGCGTCTGTATGTCATTGAAGACATTGATGCGATGGGAGATGCCGTGCTGAGCCGCGAATACAAGAGACCCGAACCCAAGAAAGAGAAGTCTCCCGAAGATGCGTGGGCTGCCGCACATAAGGAAGAAGATGAGCCAGAAGTTATCGATCTTTCTTTCCTCCTAAACCTCTTGGACGGAACGCTTGAAACTTCAGGGCGTATTATTGCTATTTCTTCCAATTATCCTGAGCGAATCGATAAGGCTTTGATTCGTCCAGGTCGTATAGATATGATAGTCCATTTCAAGAAGTGTAATCGCGAGATTCTTCGTGAAATGGCTACTAGTTTCTATGATCGAGAATTTGAGGACTGGACAACTCCAGACCTTGATTACCGTTGGTCACCAGCAGAAGTTAACCAAATACTATTCCGAAACTTTGGAAGCCCGGAAGATGCGATTCGAGAACTCCAAACATTAGAGCCTCGCGATTTATACGGGTTTAAACCCGTAGAAGCAGTTTCACTTGAGAGCCTTGGCGAGACGAACAATATTTTGGATATAAGTCCAAACACTGTTCTTTGATGAAGAACTCATACTAGCGATATATTGCCGAAGCTTTTGAAAAATATTCATATCTACAGCATCGGCATACTCTGCAAAATTATAATCAAGAAAGAATGATTCATCCTTCTTCATGATCTTGTCCTCAAACTGGAGGACATTGTCACGAACATACTTTATGATCAGAGCTGGATTGGTCATCTTCATAAGCTTTAGGGTAGTGGCAAACATTGAAAAGTCTGCATCATCGGGATACATTTCACAAAGCTCGGTTGAGAATGAAGTAAACTGATCAAAAAATGCTTGGGTCAGAACCTGCTTGGATGCCATTATTTATTATTTGTGTTTTGTATTAAAATCCTATAATAGGTTTACTTGCGCTCTACACTTCCAAACTCCGACTTCCGCTGATTCATCATCTGTTCCATTCGCTTACCAACATCAGAATTTGTTGATGACTTCGACTTATCATCGAGTGTATTTTTTGAGGTAGGTTCAGGTGATCCTATAGCAGACGCAACCGCATTCCCAAGGAAAGTGTATAAGCTACTTCCTTCGGAATTTGCAAACTGGCCAGGAGTATCCCACAACGAATATGTCTCGCCAATTGTTCCCTGACCCTCGAATCCCCATGGAGTTAAATCGCCCATCTGATTTTGGGGATTGGATCCGCCCTCAGAAGGTTTAGTTGGAAGTTCTTTGCGAGAATTTGTGGGCTTGGCAATGTATCCAAAAATATCCTTTCCGATAATCACTTCCTTGGTGTCGGGTATATATAGCGTAGGAACCTTCGTAAGCCAAGCTGGGCGCTGATTTGGCTGAAGAGTTAGGGCGTCAATAAACTTATAAAGACCGGCCTTATTCAGGGCCTTTAGTGTCTCTATAATCTGCTTTGAGTTCGGATCGCGATCACTATAAAATAAGTATGGCTGCGACATCTAGTTATGAGTTTTCAGGAAAAAAACGGAATGAAACATAACGAAATATGGAGGAAGCTAAGATGGCAAAGGTTGAAAATATGAAGATTACGAATCATGGGTTCGAGCTTTACTGTGAACTCCGTAACTTTCCAGTTGGATTTGTGAATGCAATTCGTCGTATTCTAATTACGGGTATTCCTCGAGTTGTAATCCGCGATGTCCAAATTCTTCAAAACACTTCTCAAATTCCACATGAGATGCTGAAGCATCGCACAGAGCGGCTGCCAGTCAATGTGCCTCCATCAGACTCCGCTACCATCAAGGATGCCAAGATTGAACTGCGAATTGTGGAAAATAAGGAGGCACGGACTGTGACTACTGATGACTTTGTAGTTGAGTCTGGGCGTGAAGGTTTGATGATGCATGACCGCGACTTTGATACGCCCAGTTTGTTCCTAAAACTTCGTGCTGGAGAGGTTGTGCATATTATGGCTCGTCTAGCCTTGGACTCTGAAAATGCGTCTCATGTTTGCACTGCGACTACTAAGTGGCACCCTGACCCGGAGCGTGTGAAGGTTGATCGTAAGGCCCATGTAGATTCTGGTGGAGATCCCCGTTTGTTTGATAACTTCCTGTATCAGCGCTCATATTCTCGCGATGAGAATGATCGGCCGAACTGGTTTGAGTTGTCGGTTGAAAGTGTGGGGGTCCTGAAGTCTCGTGAGCTACTAACTATGGCTGTCCAAATTCTTCGTAAGCGTCTTGATGCATACATGGCCGAAGCCCTAAAAAATATCAAGCACGAACAGTATTCCAAGGATGATCCGGATGCCACCCCTCCTTATAGCGTATCAATTGAGCAGGGTGGCCATACACTAGGAACCCTTCTGCAGCAGGTTATTTATTCGAATAAGAATGTTGTTGAATTTACATCATATGATATTCCTCATCCACTCAAAAATATGATGGTTCTTCGATTTACCACAAAGAAGAGCCCCGAAAGTGTTCTTACGGAGGCAAGGAAAACTATTGAGGATTATTGTTTACTATTAGAATAACGATGGAGAAGGATCTCGTATTTGAGCCATCAGAATTTGAAATAATTGAAACCCAAGAATTTGAAGAAGAACTTCAGCGTCCTGAAGAACTTCGATTTTTCACCTTACAGGAGCAGCTTACGGATTATTACGATAAGGTTCTTCCAAAAAAGAAACATATAGCGCGATCCGAATACAAAAAGATTGAGACAGAACTTGATCGTCTACAAAAAGTTTACGATGAAAATATTGTTGTTACAACTACTGATTATCGAGTAGATCAAACTCGTAAGACAGTGAATGTAGAATGGGTAAAGCCAATTTATGCACCATTTCAGTATGAAAAGTATTCGTTTGCCGAATCATGGAACCCTTTGATGGATAAGACTCGTCGTAGCACTCCAAATTATTATGCCCCTATGATCGCTGCTCTTCCTCGCCCATACGCTTCCGGTGATGGAGTTCCGGCATCTGGATTGTTAGTCGATGAAGATGGTGCAAATCCAATAATTGCGCTTCCAACTTATAATCGGACACGCGGTGTTCTTCATGAAGATGGAAGTTTTGATGTAGTAACTGTTCCTATTCCAAATACTTCCGATGGAATGAAGTCAGTTGGATTTTATATTGGTCAACGATCGCTGGAAATGGCTAGACCATTGGCCGAACACCCATTTTTAGCATCTAATAATCCATCAAAGTATGAAACCACTGAAACTTTAAATACTATTTTTCCTTCTACGGAAGCCATTCTGTCACATGCTGTCCCAACAACTACAGATCCATATGGCGAAGGTCAAAAGTATCTCAAACTTTATGATGTTAAGTTAAGTCGGATTCCTTGGTCATCGTGGAAAGAGCGTTTTCCTCCGGTTGATTCCGTAATGTCCCAGCCAGTGATGTCTGTTATGTTTCCTTCTCGCGAAAGTGTAGAGCCAAGCCTTGATCTTCAAAAATCTTACAATCTCAAATGGAGTTCTGGACTATTTCCACGCTTTTGGTTGGCGGGACAGGAAGATTCGGGTTCAATGATTGTGAAGATGTTGATGACAAAGGCTGGTGATTTTGGATTAGTTCCTCCAGAACCACCTGGACCACGCCCTGATGTCCAGCTCCCACAATCTACGGCCGATGAATGCTTGCAAACAGGAAATTTCGAAGAATTTTTGGCTTCAGGAGTATACCGCAACCCAGGAGTTTGTGCTCCAACCGCATATGTTTCCCAGGAAAAGCAAGAAAGTGTATCTAAGGGTAAGAAAGCTTGGTCTGAAACGACTCCCGCCGATTTGATTCGCGAACATCAAAAATTACTGCGTGCATTCCAGCCATTAGTTCCAAAATTAGTTGAGCCAGTATATGAAAAATTTGAAGTTCGTGAAGTGTCTGAAATGAAGAAGAATGTTGGTGTAATTCTTGCAGATCCCGAATTACAAGATGCAGACAAACTTCATAATATTAATTTACTGATTCGTGAACTGAGTGTCGTAAATAATAAATATGTCGATGCTGCAAACTTAGAAGTTATTTGCATGCACACTTTAGCTCGATTAGGTGGAGAGTTGGAACATGATCGTCTTGCTTTTTACACGAAATGGACAGCTGTGGATGATGGGTTTCAGGTTTGTAAGTTTTGTGGAGAGCGTGTTAATGCGGATGTTTTTGTATCTCAAGATGAATTTGATGAGAATGGTAACCCAATTGTATCACATGATGTTTTGGATGAGAAGGCAGTATATATTGGAGAATCTCATCCGGCATCATTTACCAATTCATTAGTTGCTCTGAAAACCAACTTTGATGCAAATAATGCTGGAGAAGCTATGTTGTATACCATATTTTCTATTCTACAAGTCATTCCACTAGAAAACCAGCTGATTCCTATAATTCAAAATTTACGAGAAGTTTCAAGTGCTGCTCGAAAGAGTGCTAAGCTGAGTATACCAGATAAGCGTCGTGTCGAAGGTATTCTTGGTATTGCTGCTGCAGTTGTTCTATTACAAACTCATAATCCTTTCCTCATTCCTCGTCGTTCTTTTGGATCTAAAATTTTGAAACTATCGGGATTTCCTCGCGATTCAACCGATCCCAAAGATTCTCCCGTTCTGGATGCTGTTCTGTTTTCTATTAAATCAACATTTGAGGCATTCCCAAATACATTCAAGGAACCTATTGCTACAGTTCTCCGCGCTATCAAAACTAATTCTCGCAAAGTTCGTGACGAAACAGTCCGCTATATTTCCCAAGCATATACAAAATTCAAGGTGGAATTTGAAGCGGCTAAGGTTCGTTATGTCGTAAACGATAAGGAAGTTGAGGTTAATAATATTGTATTGCCTATCATTCTTCCATCCAAATTCGAATTTTCACCAAATGAGCGTCGTGGACCTGAAAAGATGGGAGAATGTGTTACTCAGAAACCCTTTACCGTATTAGCTGGAAAAGCAATGCCAAGTCTTGTTCAGGATAAGTTAGAACTTTGGAAGAACTTGAAACCTTCATCGACCGCTGATTTTGTAGTCCCCCAAAAGTTTAAGTATTCCTATGTATTCCCAGATTCCAAAGAAATTGCTAAAATGGTTAAACTTGGATTTCCAAAAATAAAACTAGATGCGATTGAAACCTTCATTAAGACCGAAAATGACGGAATTGCACTTCTTTCTTTATTGAATCGCGTTTTAGATATTATTTCTCAGAATGGATATCCTGTTCGATATGTAATTCCTTATCGTCAATTTTCCACTTCATTAAATACTCGTGAATCGGCATCTCTTGTTCGCGATGCTGTGCGTGGCATGCTTTATGATCTTTTTGATAGCATAAAGAGCGATGATAAACTCGTAGACGCCTTGCGGATGGCTATGAACCGCGATTTGGCATTAAGAATGATTTTGATCAAGAAGGATGATGCAGAAAAGGAAGTAAATGTCACACGAACAAAAGAGCGAGAAACTTTCAAGATGCGTATGAGATCTATGAATGACGAGCAGCGTGAAATTACAAAGACATTACTAGATATTGGAATTGCTCCGTTCATTATTACGAATGAAGATCGCGAGATATTTGCGCGTGAGTATAATTACGAAGAGGCTGCTATACAAAAAGGGAATACTGAAGAATTTGATGAAGAAGTTCCAGAAGGTGGATTTACGCGTCGCGATGGTCAGGATGATGACGGATTAGGCGATAATGGTATGCCGATTGAAGTCGACCATGGAGATTATGGCGATAAAGCTGATCGCCCTCACGATGATTACTCAAATGCCGGTGGACGATTTGATTTTGACGAAGGCGACGGTATTTAACTAAATGTTCAAGGCGAACGATACTGTTTTTATTAACCAGATTGGAGGTGTCAGTGGACGAGTTGTAGATTACAATCCGTGCACTAATGAGGTTCGCGTTCTTCACCGTATACGCCACAACTACTGGCATCAGATGAAGTATAACGCTGATTTTATTCGTAAGTCCGAGTATCCTCTATCGTGGGATATTACGACTCCATTTGTGACTCCTAGTCCATCATTTCTTTCGCGAGCCCTGGCTTTTATTGGGTTAGGTTAGATTAACGGCTCTTGAACCAGTTCACATCTAAACTGGGCCAGGCAAAATCAATGTATGCCTTTTCTAACTCAATAGCAGACTGTGGCGAATCTACAGTTGCAAACCCAAAATCTATAATACGAGGCATTCCATCGTCGGCAATAATCACATTCTGTCCATGGAGATCGTGGTGGACAATATCGTTATCATGCAACAAATCAATAGCTTTCTTTAAGTGATCAAGTTGTTCCTGAGTTCGTCCAGCGAACTCTACCTTTTTACCCATTTTCTTACCTTTTAAAAATCCTTGCCAAGACCGATTTTTGCGACCTAACGAGTTCCAAACATCGTTTCCACGAAGGATAATTTCCGAATACTTCTTGTTTTCGTAATTCACGCCATCCAGCTTGTTTTCTTTCAGCATAGCACCTGGTTCACAGTACTGTGGATAATAAAAATATTTCTGATCTGGATCCAGCTCAGCAAGTTTCTTCATGAGTTTCGGATGATCTTTTGATGCAATATCGTCCCATTTCATGCGCTTGGATACGCGAGATACATACTTGGACATATCGCGTTTATCTTTGCACGGAATAGCTGGGTCTACAACGGTGGAAAACTTCCCTTCGCCCAAAATCTTTCCGCCACGGCGTGTTTTCTTATCTCCGCGCTTGCGACGCGTCTTCCCCATTACTTCTATAAGAGTTTCATTTTCTCAACCGTATAATTCCTCTTTTTATACAGACTTAATCGTTCTTGAAATTGACGCCTGAACGATTCATCCACAATATCTATGATAAGAGGATCTACTTTTCTTCCCTTCTTTTCGACTCTCAAAATTCGTCCAACGATTTGATCAACATCAGGACGAGGAGTTGCGATCACCAAAGTGTTTAGAGTCGCGACATCAAATCCTTCCTTACACATCTGGTAAGTCGCAATCAGGATCTTCTTTGAGGCACACCATTCAGCTCGAGTTTTTGCGGGAACATCGCGACCCAGAATACATGCCATATCTTTTTTGTGATCTGGAAGAAGATCAAATAAGGTTTTCGTATGCCCTACTCTATCTGTAAGAACCAGAAGCTGTCTGCCTTCTTCATCCGCTAAATCTTCAATAAGTCCAGCAACCATCGTGTTTCTTGGCTCGTATTCCACAACCTTATTGATCATTAGGGTGGTAAACATCACTCCAGAATTGTTGTAAATAATTTCATTGTACTTTTCGTCTCCCGCGAATTCGTATACTTCAACCTTTACTTTCTCATCTACTTTATCGGAAGTGTCAGATTTGTAAAGCATCGGACCAAGAAACCAGTTAATCACACACATGAGCCGATCTTTTCGCTCAGGAGTAGCTGAAAGACCAAGCATATGTTTACAAGTCAGTTTGGGAACGGCGCGAGAAAAGGCTTCAGATGCAATGTGATGACACTCGTCGACAATCACAAGACCAAACCGTTCGAAAGTTCCTTTAGGGTACTCTTTTAGTGCAACGCTTTGAAGCATAGCTACCGTAATATCTTTGTTGTCAATATCCACAACATCGGCTTGCAAAGATCCAATTCGGGCTTTAGGAAGAAAAGCTTTAATTCGATCAATCCATTGGTCACGCAGGAAAGTATTGTGAACTAGAACAATCGTTGGCATCTGAATTTTTGAAGCAATGTACAGCGCACAAACAGTCTTACCTCCACCCGTTTGGAGCGAAATAATACCGTCTCGTGGTTCGGGAGTTAAATAAGAATTTACTACTTCCACTTGATTGTCGCGAATCTTTCCTTCAAATTTCCAGAATTCTGCCGGAGTTTTGGGAACATCTCGTTCAGTTTTTGAGGGAAGTCCGAATTCAGCAATGCCGTAATGTTTTGGAACAAATATATGATCCTTTGTTTCCACGAATACTGGATATTTTTGAACATACTGTGGTTTCACAAATACGGAAGGAATGTAAGGTTTCACAGTAAGTGCAGTTTTGAGTTGAATGAGATTGGGTACACTGTTCTTATCGAGTTTGTACCCTTGTAGCGTAAGCATACCCTTATGTGATTCTAGCTAATTTTATTCGTTTCCTAAAATAGTATTTGTATATGGAGATAAAAGTTGTGCTTCTTTCGCAAACCTACTATCTCTGAAAGTGCTGAGGATTCTCTCACAACTTGCTAAAGTAAAGAAATCAACCAACATATCAACATTCATTTCGTCTTTCGAAATTTTAAGATCTTCTTTCTTGATTAGATGATTTCCTTTATTCGAGCTATTTTCTACTGAAAGTTCACTGAAAATTATGGTGTTGGGAAAAAATCGTTTCCAAATAGTCAAGCTTTGCTTATCATCAGATACTGTAATCATCGGCATTCCAGAAAATCCACCGTGCATTACAGCATTTGCTGCCATCAACTGAATAGATCGGTCACGAGCAGCTTGAGTTTTGGTACGGTCTGTTCCTCGAATATGGAACCCCAATGATTTATGTAATGGAAACTTTGTTTGACGCTCTTTCACTATTGATTTTATTCTAGGATCTACTACACGAAAGACATCGCTAAAGAACTTTATGTCATGAAAAATACTCCTTCTTCCAACAGACGATACTACTATAACATCTGCAGGATACTCTTTCTTTTGAAGTATTCCTAAATCTAATTTTAGTTCTTTATTACGATTAAATAAGTCTTGAGTTATTGGTTCCTTAATATTTCCCTTCCAGTATTCTGGGTAATAAGTAGCATTTGCGGGAATTTGATCCAATGAAAATGTAGGCATCAATAACTTAAAATATGTATAAAACGATTCGGAACCATGAGACCAAATTGAATCTGACCAATCCACATATATTGGAAGTTTAAAAAGTTGTGCGAAAGCTACACACATTTGCAGCGATTCAAGACGATCTCCAAATCCCATCCATCCCTTGACTACTAAATACTTCATTTCTCTTATTATCATAATACAAATGTATACTCCTGCTTTTGTCGAGTATTTGGGAACATGCTTACTGATTGGAGCTATAGCGTTCACATCATCTCCTCTATTTGTTGTTGCGGCATTTGGTTTGGCAAGTGGACTCGGAGGCAAGATTTCAGGAGGACATTTCAATCCTGCAGTCACAGTTTGGGCGCTGGTGAACGGAAAGATCGGTAAGACGAAGGCATTATCTTATATTGTTGCTCAGGTAGCAGCTGCTCTAACTATCTGGGTAACAGGATCTATGATTAAAGTATAATGGAGCTATGGTTAATTATTTTGATAATATTCGGATTGCTGGGATTGTATGTTATTTCTCGACCTCAGGGTATGCCTCCAGTATGGTATCAAATTATGCCTCGAGTCTATGATCGTATTCCAACGGTAATACGAGGAGGTATGGGTTGGGGCGGTCGTGGAATTCATCGGGGCGAACGAGAAATTGAGATGCTTCCCCGTTAAAAACGGATTGGTTCACACCAAATTGTTATACATTAACAGACATTATAAAGCAAACAAGATGTCATACAAGCGTATTGAGCCCGAAAATCTCGTCGTTGGCAAGACTTATTACATTGTCCCAACCGCGCGACTCATTACACACAACAAGAAGGATGTTAAGTTCATTCGCGAGCATCTGAAGACGCGCTTCCTGTTTCCGGAGGGAAAGCTGGAAACTATGCGCGATGTCCCTGAGGGATCGTCTTATGCTGACATTGTTTCCAAGCAGCCTGGTTATGAGTTCTTCACGCCTAAAAGCTATTTCACTTGGCTCCCCGCTTGCGCTTTTACGGACTTGAAATCTCACGGCAAGCCGCTGGTGAAATCGGTGAAGAACTTTGTTTACGGACCCCGTAAAATTGAAGGTTACACTTTCTTCTCGACTGAGCTGACTCCTGATCCAGTTCGGGTAGCGCTGCCCGAGACTCCTGCACCTGCTATGCCTTGTCCGAACTGTGGAAAGTGTCTTGAAATTGAAAACGGAATTTTGAAGATGAAGATTAGTGAGTAGTAATGGCATAATGGAGATTTCTGCAGAAGACAAGCATGCGAACTATATGACGCTGATGCGGGCGATTTGGCATTCTACCGATCGAACGGATATTGATAAGTGGTGGAAGGATGAGCACCAGGAGTTCATTATGGACCTGAGGAAGCATTTCCCTGACTTTAATCATGTCTTGATTCTTGAGACAACTCCTGAAAGGAGGGCAGAGTTGGAAGAAAATCTGCGGAGGTGTGAAGTTCTCATGCAAAATTTAGAAAAGTCTATTCGAGAAACTGATAACTTTGATTTGGTAGTATATCGTCTCTTTGCCCTGAATCTTGAACCTATTGTGCGGCAGCATATTCCTGAGGACGAAGTTACTGCGCTCATGGGAAAAATGACTATGTAAATATAATGTATTGGCCCGAGAGGTATCATCGCGGCCTTACCGCCAAACAGAACAAACAACGAAAATCCACAGCAACACGACGCCGTTCTATGTCGTGGAAAAATCCAAAAGCATACAAACCATTTTTAACTGATAAGGGTGTCAAGACTCGAACATCTAAGTATGTGAAAGAATGGAGGCGGAAGTTCCCTAAAGCTCGTTCATTAAAAGCCTATTCTCAAGCTACCGGGGTTCCTTTAGGCTTAGTCAAACAGTCCTATAATCGCGGCATGGCAGCGTGGCGAACGGGTCATCGTCCCGGCGCAACCGCTCAGCAGTGGGGATATGCTCGCGCCGCCAGTATGCTGACTTGTGGAAAGACCCATTACACTACCGATTCAGATCTTGTGCGCCAAGCAAAACAAACTTCTAAAGCTCGTAGTTGGTTTAATAAGACCTGTAAAACTTCCCATGTGAAATATAACAAATGAACAGGGCCTTTGATTACAATGGCACCATCGTAGCTCCATCACAGCCGGTTCGTAAACTCAAGACGGTGAAGAAGGTTCTATCTATTGACTCAGCTGATCGCGATGTCACGAAGTTTCCTACGAATGGAGATTTTGTAGTTCATCTTCCTCGCGTGTATGAGAATATCGTATCCATTCGCTTAATGAGTGGAGAGTTTCCTCCTTTAGTAAGTCAGGGCGCGGGCAATATTCTTCTACATTCTTACGCTAATGGACCAAATGCCCCATCTACTAATTTCTCGAACGATGCTGGAGAAATTACTCCTCTTCCATACTACTTTTTAATTGATCTAGAGGGATTGAATAAGACCGATGAGGCAGCGGTAGGAGCTAATAAGTCAACATATGCCGATGGTTTTTTTGCCAAGGTTCCTGCTCTAACAACTTCGAGTGGATTCATCGAGTATAATGACCATTCGGGAAACGAGAATGTTGCACGGTATAGCCCACCGATTGGCAAGCTAGATCGTCTGCGTATTCGCACTCGTCTGCATTCACAGCAGGGAAATCAGGGATTCATGTATTGGACTAATAATGGTTCTCAGTATGGCAATGAAGCCACCGTTACAGATTACACTGTATTAATTGAGGTTGAGTATATGGATAATACTTTTGATGACTTTTCATCATTTGAGACTCGTATTTCCGAGCGCGATTAAATCAACCCATACGCTTACCTAAATTTACAAAGGTGTCGAGAGTAAATAGGAAGAACACTCCAGTAAAAATATAGAGCATCATATCCTGAGATGTGGGAGTCTCGTATCCTGTTCGGTTCTGCTCGATCATGCGCATGATTTTATCAAGTTTCAGTTCATGCGCAGCTGTCTGAAAATTTTGAGGAGCATAAGCGAAATTCACGCCCGGATCGTAATCTACAAACGGTTTCGTATACCCCGCTTTAGTCGAAGTAAAATGCTCAGTGCGTTCCACTCGAGCTGGTCCATAATTTGACTCCGCCTCATCATCATTTTGGACAATAGGTAGGCTTGCAGACAAGTCATCTATTGTCTTGCGATGGCGCTGGAGAGCCGCATTCGTTCGGTGAACGGGGGTAGGAAAAACTCGTCCTTCCTTCTCAGCATCTCGCGGTTCTTCCTTTTTATAATGCTTGGATGCCATGTTATGATGTTTTTTCGGGAATGACGATCCCCAAACTTCTTCAAGGCTTGCCATCCTTCCCACTTATCTTTAAGTCAAAAGAAAAGATATAGAAATTACAAATGAAGCTTTCTACAACCGAATTAGTTGTGGTTGGACTCCTGATTGTGTATGTCGCCTTTTTCACCCACCCACCGCCTTCGCATATCAAGGATTTCCTAGGATCTCCAGTAGGCCATGCGCTCTTTCTAGCTACAGTTCTATGGGTTGCCGCCTACAAGAGTCTGATTGTAGGAGTATTCATGGGGATTGCTTACATCATGACTGCTAAGTCTGTGACAGAGTATCTCGATCCCACTGAGCAGAAGCCGGCTGCCAAGAAGCCTGCCCAGCCAAAGTCTTCAGCTGTTCCTGAGCCTGTAGTTGCCGATCTAATTAAGGATATCATGCAGAAGGGGGATAAGCCAGCTCATCATGCCAAAGCCGGAAAGTCCGTGACTGCTCCTCCACCTGCAACACAGGATCCCAAGCCAGCGACAGCCTCTAGCACTGTTGAAAAGTTTGCCTCATACTAAGTAATGGACCATATTAATGCAGTAGCTTCGTCGCCATTTACGATTGGTATAATGATTTTATTGACTAATGTAGCCAGTCGCTATATTGTCCACGAATTCAGCACAAACGATGAAGAGTATGGTCAAAACATCCTTCTTCGTCGGTTGGCAGTGTTTGCAGTCTGTTTTGTAGGCACTCGTAATTTAATTGTTTCAATTCTTCTAACTGCTGGATTCGTGATTTTAGCAGGAGGTCTGATCCGTGGCTCGTCAGTTTATGCACGAGAGGGAATGCAGAATGATCCGTTGCGATCAAAGGCTGGCCTATCACAGTGTGACCAACCGGCATATGATACTAAGGAACCTTCTATGTTCAACTAACTGCTCCAATCATTATCAGTGTGATCATAAGATTTACCTTCAACATTAATCCGAATATATTCTTTCATTGACTCTTCTTCCAGTTTGCGTTCATATTTTTCTTGAAGAATTGCTTCATAACTTTTACGGTATTGCGGAGCTGTATGTTCTGGACATCGAACTCTAGGACTCCAGCACCACGAAGTATTACTTTGCCTTGATCCCATTATAACTTAATTGTTACTGAATTCTTACCGGTAGATCCACCCTTCTTTGGGGTAGTATTTACCTTCTTAGTCTCTGTATTAATACCAGCATTGACCGACTTGAGCAAGTCGTCAATATTGACCTGAGGCATCTTCATTTCACGCGTTGGAGGAGGAGCTGATTCTGTTACAGATGGTCCTGGAATCGGACGAGGATCAGACCGCTGCATCTGTGGTGCTACAGGCTTTGGCATCTTGATTGCTGACTTGATGGAAGCCGGTGGAGGGCGGACATTCGTCTGCTGAGGAGGAGGTGGGGGCATCATTGAGCTCATGAAGCTAGATAGACCGGCTAGAGGATTTGATGGAGGTGGAGGAGCTACAGCCGGGGCAACCTGACCCGTGCCACGAACTGCCTGTGACTGCTGCTGCATGGCCGCCGTAGCTAGCTGACGGGCAATATCGGGGTTCGTCTTCAGGATCTGGTCAATGTTGGGGATGGGAGACTTCTGTGCCATCTGATTTGTGAGGTGAACCATGTAGACCATCATGCAAGTGCGGATAGGAATGCGAACAAGCGGGTGCATCTTGAGCTTGTCACCGTAAAGATCATACAGTTCCTCGAAATCCTCCTCCATATCGGCGACATTCATCTGTGCCGACTCAGAAAGACCAGAAAGGTTCAATCCAAACGCCTGCATTACCGCTACATTCTTAGAGCTCCATTCTAGAGCAGACATACCGGTAATATACCAATCACAAAACTGCTTGATCGTCTGGTCCATCGCCTTCTCGCGACGAATGAATTCCAACTCCATCTTCATCTCATCGATCGGCGAATCTAGCGTAAAACGCTTGCGCATAGGAACACCAAGCTTGGAAAGACGATCAAACTTACGAAGAATCTCATACTTCTCCTTCAGAATGTGCTCATCATTCATACGAACCGTCTTGGAGGGAGCGGGTTGGAAGAACGGCTCGGCATTGAAATTATTCAGTCCCTCGCCAGTCTGAACTGGTCCCGTCTCACTCAGCTTGGGCATTAGGCGAGGCTCCTCCTTGAGCTCCCCAAAAGTTGGGAGTTCGATGGATCCCAAATCCGCCATCGTCATATCAGGTGCCTCTGAAATCTTGGGATTAGTTAAAAAATCAGCTCCGAAGATATCTCCCATTTGTGAGATCTTACGACTTTGATATGAAAACTACAACGCACCACAACATGTGAACTACTTCGTATGTTCCATTACCCACAGACCTTGAAGGAATGTATCTGCCAAATCGTCTTTCTTAGGATGCTTGAGCATGTGTGTTTTCCATGGACTTGGAACTAACTGAGTCGCATGAACAATACCCGTGCTCTTTCGTCCTTTGTATGTTTTGGTCTTATCTTCGAGTGTCATAATATTGGTCAATTTATGAATGGCAGAAACGCCTGAACACTTGTATCCTTGACACACGAACCACATATGAATCATAGCCTGGACACAAAGCATACGCTTATCAGGCTGTTGTTCCAACGCAATTAAGTTAGCACCTTCCCATAAAGACCTGCGGGATTCCAGAGATGCAGCAATTGGGACTGACAAATCTACAACTGAACACTGTTTCGTTGATTTAATACACCGTTTCCAAACAATTCCAGTATAATATTTGTAGAGTGCATCTACTAGAACTTTCTTTGTGTCTCCGTGAATTACATGTGAAGCACCTTCTTTTTTCAGTTCTTCAATTGTTTTCTTATTCAAAGAAACCTTGGTTGGAGGTTTTGCGCTCTTAGATTTATGAAGAGTGCAGGCATACACATTTCCCGCCTGTCTCAACCAATTTGCAGGTTTTTGGCACTTCCAGCATTTTGGAGCATCGTGTCCAGCTCCTTCTGCCATTACATCAATCAGATCCCAGTGCAAAATTTTGACATCGGATCTGTTTGTTCCTTCCATAACGCAAAACGCCAAATTGCGCAACCCGATATCAAATGATACGAGCTTCATTATTATTCATGAGCAGCCACTATATAAATCGCTATTAAAAATGTCATTGCAGCATCAGAAGCAGGATCATGAGCTCGTCCTAGTGGCAGGATATCGCGTAGCCGCCGAGTTTTAGTTCCCGAATCATCTATGTTTCGAGAAATACAATCGTAAGTTCCTTCTAACTTTGCCGTTCCACAAATCTTGTGACTTTCGGTATTCCATTTAGCAATATCAAATATTCCTGCAGGTTCAGGATATTCATATCCATTTGATATACACATATTTTTCAATGCATCCAAATCATAAGTTCCCTTGACGATCACAAGAGATTTTTGAAATTCTTTCAAAAAAGTTTTAATCCATGAATTAGGTTTGTGATTGTTTTTAATATGTTTATCTGAAAGATATACTTTTATAGATTCTTTTATCATATCCTGCGATACATCCGAAGAAGATTGAAATACAGATTGATACTTATTCATTTCTTCTGCGGTCTTTGCAGAAACTGAAGCAAACTCTGAGGATACGAAAGACACATCTTTATTTTTAGGAGGGCTGAATGTCACAAAAAAGTGACCAGAATATTCCCATCTACCCTTTTCATCTTTTTTAATGAGAAATCCGGCAAGTTCGCGAGGCGCAAAGAATTCGGTAGTCTTGGGAATTAGACTGAATTCTGATGTCCCACTAACTCTCCAAAATTCGCAATCAAAAGCAAGTATTTGGTCATATCCTTCACCCAGTTTATCTAGGTGCTGATTATACAGCTTCATTGTTTTAAGCCGTAGCTTTTAGTAGCTGGAGAAGAACAGCCTTTGAGTCACGCTTTCCAAAAGGAATGCTCTTCTGAGTAAGAAGTTCACGGAGCTGTGCAGCCGTCTTTCCCTCTACATCCTCCGTGGAAGCCGCGACCACCGCGGCGGGTGGGCCATCAACCTTGTCTACAGATAGACGATCATCATCAGTTTCGGCTACCGTCTCTGCAACAGTTGGAAGAGATACAAGAGCTGGCTCCGTCTCTGGCGTCTCCTCTGTCTCTGGTTCATGCTCATGCTCTGGTTCTGGCTCTGGCTCTGGACGACGAACAAGGTGAGTTGATAGAACAGCGGCAAGTGACTGGAGATGCTGAAGCATACGCGTCTGCTGCCAGTATAAGTAACCTACCATGCCTGATAGAACGAAAACCATAGATGCAAGAATCACGACGGCGACATATGTTAGCTGCATTTTCCTTTTATGCCGAATAAAGCTTGTGCCTTTAAACGTAATGCCGCAACAGACTTCTGCGTCCGATTTTACAAAATACAAGAAGATTGTTGCCGATATATCTAGTGATGAATCTTCTTTTCGACCAAATGTCCAGCTATCAAACCCTCTTTCACCATTACTTGCAGGTCCAGTAAATTTGGGAACATTTCTTTCGACTCAGGCAAATACTATAAAGCACTATACTACGAGTGCGAATAAACTAACATGGCACCGTTAAATTGTGCGTTTAAAACAATGCCTACACCTGATGCATCACAGTACACGCGATTTCGGCGATACAGAGCTATTACTAGCGACCTATTATCAACCGGCGGGGTTCAACCTTTAGGAGGTCTCTCAACATATGTAGGACTCCCCATTGCATCAAGTTCTGAAGCCCTCTTTTTATCATCCTTAACGAAGAAAACAAAACCTCTTACGGATACCCAGGGACTAATTACACTGAATAATCCAATCACAACCCCGGTTATGCAAAATGGAGGTTACAATTTATTCACTTTTACACCAACACAGAGTGGATGGTATCGTATTATCTTAGACGGGTTTATTGGAGGGGATGGGGGCAACGATATAGATTTAGCAGTAGGGAATGGAAACGCACAAATAGATATTCCCGCTATTGTAGATTACGATCTGAATGAGAATTACAATAGTCCTCCAGAAACACCTATCAAAGTTTTTTCATTCAGTGGTAGCAACAATGACCGAATCACATCATATTTCACTGCTGGACAAACTTACCAAGTTCTGGCTATTGGATATAATATAAATACTGCCGGAACTTATACTCTAACAGTTCGTGATAATCGGTTAACTCAAGGTGTGGATAACGGTATTACATCTACTTTCTATTACAGTGGCAGTTACCAGCTGTACCGGTTTATCCCAACTCAGAATTACTCTTACGGTGTTACCTTAGATTTTAACGATGCTCCTGGTCCTGGTGGTGCTAACCGAGCTGATCTTTTTATTTCAGAGGCCAATACAACATTAGATATTCAGGAGTGTATTGAATATCTTACTGAAGAAGGCTCTTTGCCCGAATCCGTTCGAGAAAATGCATACGGAGAAGGTTCCAAAACTGTATACACTACATTAACTGCGGGTTCAACTTATGAAGTATTGGTCTACCAGTACAATACTAGCAGTCTTTTTGATCCTTATGAACTAACAGTATTCTACGATTAATGTATCTTTAACTAAGTAAAATGCAACTAGATCCACGCGTTCAGGCTCATCTTGAGTCAAAAGGTGTAGATGTCTCAAAAATTAAGCCCGGCGTATACATTCCAAAAACTGTACCGGGTATTACGATCAAGCAGAAAAATCATCTGATGATGCGACCTGTTCAAACAACTATGATGGCTGCAAGGGCGGCACCTGTTAGTATCTTCTCTAAGCAACGCGAACCCGGTGCAAAGCAAGAGATGCCATCGTTCATGAAAAGGAAGTAATGGTTTAAAATAAGAATGCCAACACCTGATGCGTCGCAGTATACGAGATTTCGACGCTATGCGTCTATTGCTGGAGACGCATTAACATCAGGAGGATCCAAGATTTCACCATTCAATACCTCATATTCTATTCCAATGATATCTGCAAGCTCTCAGGCATTGTTCTTGCCGTCAGCCAATAAGGAAACGAAGTTTACACCTCCACCAGTTCCCTCTATTGATGGACCATTTTGGGTAAGCCAACTCGGAAATGGAAGTAACGAAGTAACGGTTTTTGGCATTACAACAGATCCTAATGATGGTACACTTATTGTGTGTGGAGAGACTAATCAGGTACTGTTCGGGGGTACTGTTGGAAATACTTTTGCCAATAAAAAAGCGTTTGTTGCGCGGTATACTAAGTCAGGAATTTTTATTGAAGGTGGAACTCTTGGAAGTGGATTAAATGATGTAACTGCACGTGCAGTTACGACTGATGTGCATGGAAACATTTATATTTGTGGAGAAACCCGTGAAAATCTGGATAGCGGTAATGGGTATGGCACTCCAAAGGGATTTTGTGTGAAGTTTTCATCATCATTTGAATTAGTTTGGGTACTTGAGCAAGGAAGTGGTTTGTTTTCGACATACACAACTGCTCTTGTGGTATCTCCTGACGGATACTTGTACATTGGTGGAAACACAAGGGATACCGACTGGTCTGATGCCGAACCACATGTACCTTATAATTTTGAAGTTGCCTATATACTTGTTGCTGATCCTGCACTTGGTGTAATATTAAATGGTGGCAACTACGGTTCGGGAAGTGATGGAGCAACTTATATCACGGCGCTCAGCTACATACCATCTCTTGGCGGTATTGGTCCGCCAAGTCCTCTTATTGCCATAGCCGGATACAGTTACACGGATTTAGAGTTTGGTGAAGGATTTGATGTATCTAATCCAGGCGGTGCCGGAAGTTACGGATTCGTAGCGTTTACTTACCCGGATCTATCTTCTCTTGCATCTTTTGGTATTGGATCAGGAGACAATCAAACTGCATTTTCTTCTATGAGCCTTGTTACAAGTCCTGATATAGGAATTCTATTTTTAGGAGGGCAGACAAATGAGTATTTGGATGGACCAGATAAGGATTCTCTTCTAGCAGGTGGAGGGAATCAGGGCTTTATAACAGGTATAGCTTTTGCTGGACCGGGGGGATTTATCGGAGTTACGTATTTTGGTGATGAACAGAATTTTACGGCTGTAACTGCTATTTCATCCAATAATCGGAAGATTGTTATTGGAGGTTACACGAATGAGAATTTGGATACTGGAATGATTTATGATGGCATGGTTCTCACAAATTTTACATTGGAGCTTGGTTTTAATGATCTAGTATTTAGTCAACTAAGACAAATTGGAACAGGTACATCCTTTCAAGTCTTGGAAGATATGGCATCGGATACTTTCGGAAACTTTTATGTAGGAGGATATTCTGGAGAACGTCTTCCTAATGGACCATCTATTCCTGGAACTATTGGATACATTGCTAAAGTATCCGATCAGCCAAAAACTTATAATACACCTATCTTTTTTACCCAGGATACATCCTATAACAGCGGAAATGGATACTGTGTTCTTGAGTATACTGCTCCGTTAACTATTGATTGGGGCGATGGAACTGTTCAAAATATTACAACAGGATCTTCTGATACATTTAATCACACCTATTCAGTCACGGGCACTTACAATATTGTGGTTGATGCGAAATCGGGTGGAGAAATCACTCTGTTCCGAGCAAATGAGGTTGGCGTGCTAAAACTTGATGTTTCACGGTGCCCGACTTTACTACAACTTCGATGTGATGACAATTTAATTACAAACCTGAATGTTTCTGGATGCCCCGATCTCCAGTACTTGCGATGCGATAGTAATCCATTGGTTTCTTTAGATGTATCGGGTCTTGCGAGCCTAACTAACCTCATTACAGGATCTAATTCGATTTCTACCCTTCATCTTGAAGGGTGTGGACTGACGGACAGTACAACTACGACATTGGAAAATCCAATTCTTCTACTCAGTAACGATAATGACAATCCTGGCCGAGTCTATTTATATGCTAATCAACAGACTACATACTTCGAAGGCAATGCTGACGAATACTTCTCGGCGCAGTTACCTGCTTGGACATTTATAATTTTACCCGATCCTCCTGGTTAAGATTTAGAATTCTTCATCCATTCGAATAACCATATCTTCAGCCTTCATTCCAACACCGGGCTTCGAATACTCAGAAACCTTCTTTTCAAAGAAATTGGTCTTACCTTCCATCGAAATCAATTCCATGAAATCAAACGGATTCACGGACTTGTATATTTTTGGCAGACCTAGCTGTAGCGCTAGGCGATCAGCTACAAATTCAATATACTGAGCCATATCGCGAGCATTCATTCCAATCAGCGAACAAGGAAGTGCCTCGGTAATGAACTCCTTTTCGATCATAACAGCTTCACGAATAATCGCTTCGATTTGCTTCTTTTCTAGCTTGTTTTGGAGCTTGTGATATAGCGTTACTGCAAACTCTGTATGCAAACCTTCATCTCGCGAAATCAGTTCGTTCGAGAAAGTTAGACCGGGAAGAAGTCCGCGCTTCTTTACCCAGTAGATCGCACAGAATGAACCGCTGAAGAAGATTCCCTCGACACACGCAAACGCTACTAAACGAGTAGCATACGATTCCGTAGACTCAATCCACTTACGCGCCCAATCTGCCTTTTTAGCAATGCACGGAATGGTATCAATCGCCCGGAAATACTTGGCCTGCTCCTCCTTATCCTTGACATACTGATCAATCAGCAGCGAATATGTCTCGGAATGAATTCCCTCTGCCGCATTCTGGAATCCATAGAACAGACGGGCAACGGGTGACTGAATATCTTTCTGGAATCGTGTAGCCAAATTCTCCTGCACAATGCCATCTGAACCTGCAAAGAATGCCAGCACCTGCTTAATGAAATACTGCTCCGACTCTCCAAGCTTCTCCCAATCTTCCTTATCTTTACTGAAATCAATCTCTTCGGCCGTCCAGAAAGACGCTACAGCTTTCTTGTAAAGTTTATACAAATCCTCTTCTGACGGATCAATAGGGAACAAAGTATAACGCTCACCCAAAGTCTTAGAGGAGGGGTCGAACAGAGGCTCCATAATACTATAGGGTGAAAAGGAATTAAACTCTTTGTCCATCTTACTAATAATATGGCTAGTCCTGGAAATGATCCATTTTCCGGGAGCAATACTCGGAATCTACTCCAACATGTTTTCAGTCCAAAAATTGTTCAAGGAGTTACTGGAACTTCCGAATCGGGGTACGATGTTCGGTTGGATATGATTAATGTAGATAACATCTATGTCACTGGAAATGTTTATGGTCCATCTGGTCCTATTTCTAATGCACCGGCAGGAGTAACCGGTAATCCTGGATCGGTGGCTTATTTTGATTCGAACGGAGACTTATCCTCTGATTCTAATTTTACATATACTGCTGGTCTAACGGGGATGTCAATTGCTGGAAATGTTATTCCTGGTCTTGCTAATACTTATTCATTAGGAACAATAGATCAGCCTTGGTCTAGTGTTTTTCTCGGTTCCGACCATCTACATTTTGTGAATAATACTGGAACTTCTATTAACCAACTTGGTCAGGATCTGAATAATTTCATGTACACAGATGCTGCATTTACCGCTCCTGCTTTCAATGTTGGTTCAGATGTTTCTGATCCTGAAGTTAGTGGAATTTACAATGGTTGGAAAATCAGTGCTACAGGAACTCCTGGTGTAGATTACGATCTTGTAGCCCAGCAGATTCTTCCTACACCTCCATATGGATTAACTGGACCTGTCTTTTCACTGACAAAAGGTGGTATTACTGGTCCTGAGGGAGCTGCAAGTGGTATTACAGGTGAGAAAGGAGATATAGGTCCTACAGGGGTAACTGGTGCCACTGGACCTGGTGTAACTGGTCCTACTGGTCAACGAGGCTCTACGGGTGTAACTGGACCAACTGGAATGGGGATAACTGGTGCTACTGGTCCTGGTGTAACTGGTCCAACAGGGTATACTGGTCCAACTGGATACACCGGCCCAACCGGATACACTGGATACACCGGATACACTGGATATACTGGATATACTGGTCCAACCGGCGTAACTGGTCCAACAACATTTACATGGCAAGCTGCAACTTATCTCCAGTATGTTGGTGGTGGATTCACGGGAACAGGATACAACAATCCAATAGGATTCAATTTACCTTCTTTTCCATCGCCAAGCTCAGTTGTGATTCACGAAGCTACTGGAGATGCTGCAATGTCAGTTGAATCGTATCCTCCCCTAACTGAAGGCATTGTATTCCAAGCTCGGCTTCCAGCAGTTTCAGCTCTGAGTGCACTGAATATTCTCTTCATCGGAGGTAACTATTTTTGGGCTCAGCTTACGAATACGAACAAGATTTTGTATTATTACACACAGTCTCCTTCAGTATACTCTGTAGTTCCTGGCGCTGTTCTCACAACATATACTCCCGGAGATGTATATCAGCAGTATTATGACGGATCATATGTCAACTTTAGTATTAATGGAGTTTTACAGGCTCGATGCCCAATTTCCCTGAGCTATTACACTGCCAGTGAAGGACTGTATATTGGAATGAATGCTGCAGGAAATCCCAATAATTACACTATTACAAATGTTGCATGTTATGGAACGGGTCGTATTGGTTCCACAGGCCCTACAGGGCCTACGGGATCAGCACCTCCTTCAGGAAATACTCTAACTGTTGATGCTGTGTATGGTAATGATACTTTGGGAGCTGCTTCGCCATATACTCAACCTTTCCTGACTATTACAGCCGCTCTAGCTGCAGCTTCATCCGGACAGCAAGTGTTTGTGCGCGCAGGAACATATAATGAATCTATAAACATTCCAGCAGGTGTTGCTGTGCGTGGCGCAAGCACTCAAACTGTAAAAATCCAGCAACTTGGAGTAGGTACAAACACTACGCTCATAACTTTAAATAACCAGTCGCGTCTAGAAGATGTTACGGCGAACTTATCTTCGTCAGCAAATGTTAACCTTGTAGGAATTTCATTTTTAACAACATCCAATGTTATAGATGCAAAGTTGAGACCTATGGTTCTTAATGTAACTTCTACTGCTTCTGGAGGTGGAAATGTGTATGGTGTTCAGTCCAGTTCAAGCTCAACGATTTCTGGAGCATTTACTTCATCATCAGCTATTCGGGGATCTACAATTAATGTCACAGCAAGTGGAACTGGGGCAGTGCGCGGTATTATAGTAGATGGTCCAAACAGGTTTTGTATTCGAGATACAATCGTGTATGTAACCGGTGCCGCAACAAATCTTCGAGGAGTCGAAACTACCAGTGCCACAAATCAGGGATCAGTTGCCGAACTAAAAACATCAACAATTTATGGACTTTCTACAGTTGGCGCAACCGGATCTGATATCATGCGGACTGCAGGAAGTATCATCCTAAACGCCACCGATCTCGTAAATGCTAATGCAAATTCTCAAGGATTTTCAGTGAAAACCGAGCCTTCAAATATCTTTTATGGAGTTGTTGGTAACATTGGTAACGGAACACATTACTTACTCGGTGGAACAATAGATTATGGAAGTTTATCAACTGTATTATCTGGAATTCCATTCTCACAGAAAGTCATTGCGTTTGAAGCTATTTTTAGTGCCGCAATTCCTTTAACAGGAGGCGATGCTGCTACCTTTAACTTATACAAAAATACAAATGTTGCAACTACGCCATTTGCAACTGCCACATTAAATAGTTCTAATCAAGTTGTTCGTTTAACAAATTTTTCACAGACCTTTTTGTCTACGGATAGAATGGTTTGCCAGTTAGTTACTTCAGGAAATATGGGCAATAATCCCCTAGCTGCAACTGTAGCTATTTATTGAACCAGTTTACCTACAATTTTATGAATACTTAACGATGAAACACCGGAAGCTTCAGATACAGCTTTCATTTGAGCTTTAGTTTTCAAACCCATAATATGAGCAACCACTCCGGCCACAATGGTCTTGGGTGTATGCTCAAACTCATCTTCCGATTTTGTTGAAATTTCCAAAAGAAGGTCCATGATTTTTTCTCGCTGATCATCATTCAGGTTTAGAGATGCACATAAACGCTCAGCAATACCGTTTTGGGTTTGCAAAACCGTGTTTTCAGTATTCGAGAAATGAGTAATAGCTTTGCACAGTGCACGAATATTCACTTGAAATAGTTTAGCAATTTCTTCATGCGATCGGGGAACATCATGATTACGACAAGCTACAAATAAAGATCCTCCCATCATTGCGCGTCGAGTTTCACCTCGGACCTTTTGGGCATCTTCCAGTTGTTTGTAAAGCGCACAAGCTTCCTGAACAATAGCTTTTGGAAGACCTGCGTGTGAACACGATAATTGAATAGCGTCAAAGATACCCATCCATGAACGCTGAGAATTTGAAGAAAGTGACCAGCAACTTAGGCGCTGAACAGCTTTCATGTTTGGATGCATGCCCTTGAATGACATAACCGATCCATAAGATGATTCGGGAAGAAGATCAGAAATTGTAAAACCAGTTCGGCACTGATCATCTCCTTTGTTTTCGTAATTTCGCCATTCGGCGCTTTCATCGATAATTTTGTTAAGAATAACTCCGCAAAGTTCACAAACTTGCTCACCTTCGTCCACAACAATTGAGTGTTTGCAGTCCATTGGTGTATTCAGTCTGTAGAATTCTTATTTTCCATTTTACGCGAACCAAATATCATTTTCGTAAGTGACCAATCTTCAGGAAAAATTCGAACAAAATTTGTTTTTAGGAACTTCTCATAAATATACTTGATCTTTTCAGTTAGATCACCTAGAAACAAGAACATAGCAAAAGCAAAGAACAGACCGGAAATGTATGTATCTACTTCCCTATCTAATACTTTATTCACCGCAAACATTGGAGCCGCATCCTTTATCAAACTCATACTCCAAAAAGCTATCGCCCCAACGAAAGTTAATTCAGTCACAACATCAGCTGCCTGATATAATATTCCCTGTTCCTTCCATTCCTTACCAAAATCATCGAATAAGTGGAAAAGGAGATAAGAAATCAGTGCTCCAAAAACTGTATAGAAAATAGCCAAAATACCAATATTCAATGTTCCTCCTAGAACTTCGTGCCACTCCATTAGTTATTATTCGAGAGAAACGGGATTGAGGTTGGATCGTAAATTTGCGGACGGTAATTTGTAGTTAGAATGGGTTTACCAAGATCACGAGATTTTACAGGTTTCAACCATGATAACATGAGGTATTTGCCTTCTACGACCCAGACCCAATATCCTGCCTTCGAAAATTCTCCAACTAAAAATTCCAGCGCTTCTTTCAGAGGAAACAGAGGATATCCGAAAACATAGGTTGGAACTTCATACACAATGTATGGCGCATTTGAATTATGAACTGCTTGCTGTCTGATCTTTGCTTGGATTTGTGTAATTATAGGAACCATTGCCGCCATGCGATTTTGTTTCCGTTCTTCCTGCTCATCCCATACGTCACGAGCACGCAACATCTCTACTTATACTAGGATAAGAATGTCTCTGCCATTCCGCGCACTTGGATTGGGTGGCGGCGGTGTTAAAGGTATCCTACATATTGGGGCAATTTTAGAATTATCAAAAAGGCAAAAACTCTTTTTTCCCGATGGAGTGTATGGTGTTTCGGTTGGTGCAGTTATAGGAACTTATTTAGCATTTGGGTTGCCTTTTGATGATGAAGGAATATTGAAACTCAAGCAGCAATTTAAATTAACTAATTTTGTAGGAAATGTAGACTTTAATTGTATTAGTCAATCCTTTTCGTTGAAAGGAATGCTCACCATGGACTTATTTGAAACTATGATTGTTGATTTGTTTGAATCTCGTGGAATAGATATTCGAACAAAAACTTTAGGTGATGCAATTATGCCTTTATTTATCATATCTTCAAACTTAACGAAAGGCAAACCCACAATTTTTTCAGGAAATGTTCCAGTTCTTAGTGCACTAAAATGTTCGTGTGCAATACCTGGAGTATTTGTTCCACAAATTCTGTATAATCAAGTATATATTGATGGAGATATGTTCTGTCCCTCGATAGATAAATTTATGCCCTGTGATAGCATGTTGTGCATTTCATTGAAAAAGAGAATGTCCGATACAAAATTTACAGAAGATAATATCGAGAATATGTCTCCTTTGACCTATATTCACGATATATACACTATGCTAACTCAAAATTTTCATAATCAAGTAAAAACGGGGAAGACTTTATGTTTACACTTTCCAGGACTTCATAGTATGTCGGATATTGATGAGTTCGATATTGAAAAAATACTAGAAAAAGCTTCCTATGATTTAAACCGTTTTCTCGGCACCAAGGGCGTTCTTCAGGAACTCACGGAATGATTCAGTTGTTGGTGCTCCTTTCATTTCAAATACTTTGTCTTTAGTTTCTAACTTGAATGTTGGGTATCCTTTAATCTGATACAGGGCAGTCTTTCCCTTATCTGAATCAGCATTAATCTCTTCAAACACTACTGTCTTGCCACCATAGGTGTATCGAGTATTCTTCTGCTGCTCTTTGAATGAGGACCAAGGAGTTTGTGCTTTCTTAGACCATGGGCACCAGGTAGTGTAAAAAAACATGAACTTCGCCGAATCATCGTCAATTCCGGAATGAGCGACTGGAGGTGATGATATCAGTAAACGAGATCCTGGCCATGTTTGTGTTACCAAATAGTAACCTACAATTGATATGGTTACTAACAGAAGGGCAATGCCTGCATATACGACTACATCAGTTAGGACTGACATCTTTACGAAACGACGGATATAAAACTTTGGCTTCATGACGCTGGATTTCAAAGAATTTGCGGTATGCTTCTTGTGGAGTCATATCGGGATTCTTAGCTAACATCCATGCTATTTGATAGGTTTGGCGTTCGGGTTCGTATGGCTTGGGACTGACTGCGTACCACTTACCTTTGTAGCGGATGTCCATCTTGGATAACATAATGCCGGTAAGCAGTAAGTCCGTTTTAAAGCAACCATTTCCACTCCAGAATTACCTTTCCGACACCACTGTTCCAAAGTATACACATTGCTCATCGACATATTACACCGCGAACAAATTGGATACAAATTTGAGATATCTGTTTTCCCACCTTTGGATTCGGGAATATCATGACCACACTGGAAATCAAACACAGTAATAGTATTCTGACACCACGGCGTAAAACATTTAGATTCAAACTTCTTTCCAAATTTAGAAATCCAAACCTGTTCTCTTAAAGCTTTCGGAATTCTTGCTTTGCGATACATTACATATTCATGAGTCGTCGTTTAAAACCCGTTTATTTTGAAGTAATATTATCAATGTATTCTTTGATGATCAAATCTGAAATACATTCTTTATTAAATTTTCGACCAAACAAACACTTGCTGTTTAATAGATGCAATACTTCTTCTTTCGAAACAGAACTATAATTTTTCAAGTCATTTGTTGATACATATTTATAGTCCATACCCTCCCAATTTGTGAATGTTGTTGCATCATTTGCTAAATTTTGTGTAAGTATAACTTCGTTCAATAGATTTAATGTATTTAATTTTGTTATGTATGAGTGTTCATCTGGAAATGATATTTTCTCAAACCATTGTATGTAATCAGTATGGTTTATCATAATATTCGCATGTTTTCTATTCAAAATACACCACTGAGATGATTTTTCAATATACTCGGAACTAATGTATTCGCAAACAGAATTACATCGTGGAAAACACTGACTTTTTGGTCCTTGATTTATATATGAATAATTGATATCAAGAAACTCGTAGACTTTATCAAACGATTTGAATGGAATACATGAATTTGAAACAATAATGCAGTGGGTTGTGTTTTCGTCTTTTAGTGCTTCTTCAAATAGAAGATTTTGAGCTTTTATAAGAGAAATATGACCATGTTGCGTTGGTATGCATGATGCAAGTTTATTGTTATTAAAGTATTTCAGTTGCACATCGTGTTTATAATGAACATGAATACTGTATTTTTGGGAATCTATACCTTTAAAAAAAATATTCCACAATTCTTCGTGATTTATATGATCATATACTAAAAAACAAAATGCTATTTTCTTCATTTTGGTATATAGTATGTTAAGATCTAAATTATAGTATTTTATTGAAAACTTCAATCTGGTCGTAGTGCATTGAGAAATGCAGCCATTCTTTCATATTTAGCATTCCCATTCCCCAAGCTTCCTAGAAAATGGTAAAGAACTGCTCCTTCTTTAGGATTTATTTTTGGAGAAAATACACCTTCACTTTTGACAGGCCTGTAAATAGGATCTTCTTCACTTGAAGAAGGTAGACGATAAACGAGCTTAGGTGCCTTTACATATGATATACGCGGGTTCCCTCCAAAATAGGGAAGTAATAAGGTATTGTTATACTTATTTTGCGTAACTGAATTGTAGACAATATAAGACTGATCTAAACAACATGCAGGCGGATTGCGATTTACTACAGTGTCCTCGTGAATATGATTCAGGATGTCGGAAAATAATGCCTTTATAACCGGACTATTTTTGAAAAAGAGAATTCCTGCACTAAACGCCGGTGTGTTTTCATCAAGAGTCCTATCTGTATAAAATTTACCGCCGTAATATTCCTGATATATAGTTCCTTCCTGTGTGCAATAAATCTTATCATCATCAATTTCAAGATTGAGTATATTATTTATTGGATTTGCAATAATGACATCTGTATCAATGTACAAAATTTTATCATAGTTTGAAAGTTGCGAATAGTTAAATATTTGAAGTCGTGAGCAGGATGCTTCGAATATGGTATTGATGTCTCTGTAAAAAAACTTAATTGGAAAAGAGCTCGTTACCTTTTTAATATCGTCTGTGAATGAAGGAGTTGTTAAGATTAGTATATCCGTAGTTGAAGGATCAAACTCTCCAAACATTGATAGCGACACAAATAACAACTCCAAAAGCTTTATGTAGCTCTGTTGGCAAAAGACCGCCGCATATACTAGATTTTTCATTATTTATAATAGATTTATACCTGAAAATGGATTCATTTAACTTAGCAAACTGTATTTCAACAGCAAAGATGTTCAAGAATATTCACAACGCACTTTCCGACGCGGTTGAGAAGATTACGGCGAATCACTTTCCAGTTCAGGAGAACTATGTCGAGGAAGTGAATGGATGGCATATTATCAACTTCAAGAATGAGCAGGGACACACTCTTCAAGTGGAAGTTAATATTGATGATGCAAATGAGTCAATTGTTATGTGTGTTTTGAATAGTAATGGGTTCACGAATGATCAGGTAACTACCATTATGAATACCTTTGAAGGCCAGTTCTAGTTTAAGGGAAGCCAACGAGGTGGGCGCCAATACCGAAACCGGCACCCGTGCGTGCTGAGGCACCTACTGATGGGGCATAGATATCGAGGATGGCGAAGGTGGCTAGGGCAACGAGGGCAATCATGCCGATCTCGGAGAGCTTGAGTCCCTTGCCGGGTAGGAGGTAAGCCGCAACAGCTACGGCTAGACCCTCTAGAGCATACTTAACGGCGCGTGATACGAGGTCACCAACATCAACTCCGGGGGCAGCGGCTGGCTTCTGTTCGGGCATTTTTATAGTCTTGTTTAGAGAAAAAACCCATAAGAACTTAATGAAGACCATCAAGGTTGTCGTTACTTCCGACGAAGATGTCGTTGAGAAATATTCTATTCGCAATCCCGCTCAAATTGAGTTTTTCGTTACGGCATACTTGAACGATCCTGATGGTTGGTCGAAGAAAGGATACTTTTTCACACCAGTTTCTGCGAATGCAGATGTTATAATTAGGCTTTCATCTCCCGAAACTATCGGGAAGAAATGTGGACTGCCCAAAGGATTATCCTGTGCCGAACTAGGAGGAAAGCATATGTATTTAAATGCCGATCGATGGTTTCATGGCGCTTCTAAAAGCAAGCTTTCATTAGATAACTACCGTCAGTATATGGTTTCGCACGAGATAGGACATATTTTAGGGTTTGATCATGAGCAGTGTCCATGTGTCGGATGCCCTGCCCCTGTAATGATGCAGCAGACGAAAGGTATTGGACAGTGTAAACCAAGCACAACGGTTCGGTAAATCTATGACTTTCACATACCCATCCATTAATAAACAAATGCCTCGCGAGACGCTACCAACCAAGGAAGATGATGGATCACTAATCGACTATCTCGAGGAGGACCCCGAGATCCCCACCCAGCGTTATGGAATTGTATCTTTCATTTCGCCCGAGAAGGTTATCAAGCAGAAGACCGAGTTCATGAACGAGAAGTTCGTGGAGTGGCTAGAGTATGACTGGAAGGTCAAGGGAATGGAGAATTATGTGGCCTTTCTTTCCAAGAAGTATTCGCTGAAGATTGATGATCTCTTTAAGGACCTGGAGGAGTTCCGCAAGATCCATAATGAGGATATTCGTAAGACTGATATCCACGAGCAGTATCAGATCTTTCTTCTAAAGTGCGAGAAGGATCTTGAGGAGCAGTTCACCGAGAAGGTTGGGTTCCGCACGAATGTTCGTGGCGTCAAGGTTCGTCGTGTTTTTGCCAATCTAGAGGAGTGCCAGACTTACGCAAAGGTTCTACAGCGCCGTTATCCCAATGACAACCTTTACATTGGTAAGGTTGGCGCGTGGCTACCATGGGATCCTTCTGAGCACATGATGCCCGAGGTTGAGTATGCCGAGAAGGAACTCAATGAGCTCATGCGCAAGTATAAGGAGAACGAGGTCAATCGCGAGATTTTCTTCGAGGAGGAGAAGACTGAGAAGATTCGTAAGCAGAAGGAGGAGAACCTCGCGCGCGCAAAGAAGGCAAAGGAGGATGCTGGTCTAGCGGATACGCAGGATTTGAAGAAGGCTCTAGAGGCTCCTCCAGTCCACCCAGCCGAAGGAGGAATTCGCGACCTATAAATAAGAATGCCCGTGGAAACTCGTAAACGCAAGCGCTCTAGCATGGACGAGGACGGTCCTAAACAGACACCTGATGAGGCCTTGAAAGAGGCTGAAGCTCTTGGTAAGCGCGCGCGGACTGAGGCTAAAGATAAGAAGGCTGATGCGAGCGTTGCTGATTTGACTTCTATGTTTGGAAATATGGGTGGAAAGAAGCGCACTACTCGTCGTCGTAAGACTCGTAAGCACAAGAGCAAGAGTAAGAAGCGCGGTGGTCGCTAAATCCATAAGCATCAATTTCTAAAAATCCTTTGGCCTTGTTGACCATAATTTGCCTTAATTTTGTATAGATCCATATTTTCATAATACTCTACAACTCGCATGGTTCCCGTTTTATAATAGTCTACTAAGTCAGACTTTTTAGGATTTTCATAATTATCCAATACCTTATTGGTTGGGTCCATTTTAAAGATATGATCCTCAATATGCGGATGATTTTTTAAATAAGTAAGATACTTATCAGAGTTATTTTTCTTGCTAATCAGAAAGCCAGAAAAATCATTCAGTATTTTTTGAGAATATATTCCAATATTCATAGACCATCCCTTATTTATCCGGATTGTTGAAACATTAGTTAAATCAATATTTTTTAATTTTTGATAAAAGTTATCACCAACTTTACATGTGTCATGCATATAAAAATAATATTCGTTAATCGATTTATTAAATAGTTCTACTAATCCTATAAATGCAGTTAAATCAATACTGTTATAATTGCATTCAATAACGGTTACATTCTTATCGGTAGTAGCAATATAATTTTTGTTATGATAATATCCTCCGGCAAAAACAATTATTTGGTAGTCTCCAAATTCTTTTTGTTTACACATGCTATCTAACAAATGCGTAAGAGCAACTTGGCTCTTGCAATGTGAATTAATAATAATTTTCATTATATTTATCGCTTATCCTTTCCTTCTTGATTCACACGAACCCAAGGATCTTTTGTCTTCTTTCGCATATTGTCGGCAGAATATTCATCTTGTGCTAACATAGAACTAGAAAATGGCTTGTTATCATGCCATAGTGAATCATCACATAACCGAAACGGCGGATGATCACTTGCCTTATACCAGAAAACTTGATCTTCAAGTTTGTTCGACTGGACACCGTTGCAGATCACTAGGCACTCGAAATTTTCAGTGCACTGGTCCATAAACTGACAAAACATTTCAAAGGTAGGAAACATACCGGCATAATTCTCGTAGATACGACGACGATTACCTAGAATATTTTCACGAAGAACAAAAATAAAATCTACATTTGTTCTCAAATTTGGTGAAATACCTAGCGGATACTGCATAGTAATGATAGTCATCACATCAATGTGACGGCCGTTCATGAAAATATAACGAGTAGATTCTTCCTTGATCCACGATCCATCGAACAAACAATCATCCAAAATCAGGAACGCACGAGGATCAGTTGTGGAATTACCGCCATTGCGCTTCTTGTCTTCATTACGAGCTGTCTTTACTCCTAGCTGACGCTTGATAACATTTGTTACAATTGAAGGCTGATACTTATCATGAATAAGCTTCGAAGGAACCATGTGCTGGAAAAACTCATTGGCAACCTCAGTTGCAGAAATAACCGTTCCGATCGGAAATTCATGCTGGGTATGAAAGAGAATATCACGAACCAAGAAAGATTTTCCGGTATCCTTCTTTCCAATTAGGACAATCATTGGCGATTTTCGAGAATCAACCTCGCATCGATCTTTGAGCATCTCCATGTTAAACTTCTTGATCTGAAAGTTCATCTTACTTTAGTGCGTGAACTTTTTAGTTTATGTTTAACCCGACTTTATAATATGGTCAAACGCAAGCCATCAGTTGGTAGCGATCTCCGAACGAATTCTATTGGAATGGCAGTTTCAAAATATGATATGGCATCTTTGAGGTCCGCATCTTCAACTCATTGGGGAATTGAAAATATCCAGCCTTTCTTTCCACCAATTGAAAAACTGTTTAAGACAGAACTTCTTGAAAATGTTCGCGATTACGGAATTCGATTTGAGAATGGAGTTTCAGATATAAAAACTGTAGACACAATTCGAACATCTGATAGTGAAATTATTTCTGTTCACAAGAAGGTTACTATGCTTCTTTCGCCGTATAAGTGGATGCAGGGAGATTACGGAACACTCGGTTTGCCAACTTCAGAAGAAGTTTCGAATATAATTACTCAAAAAATACAAAATCCAAGTAATGCCGCATATGTAGGGTCTATTCTTTCAGTAGCTCTATCTCAAACTGGATGCCATCATTTTCCTAAAGTTTTTGGTGTTTTTTCAGGAGTATCAAAGGAGCATACCATAGATATTTCAGATGATTATGGTGACTTATCGGAACGCTCATGGTTCTCTACAAATATTGGAAAGACGTTTGAAATAAAGTTATCTGATGGCATTCAGGAATCTCCTGATTTTAAGCATACACGATCTGCACGCTTATCAATTCAGTTAGGCGATGATATCCAACTTGATGGGATTGAGGAATTAGATGCTCCAGTTGTTCCGCCAACTGAAGCTGGAGAAATGAATCGCGTATTTCGTGAAGAAGTTGAAGTTGATGATGATGATATGTCGGATAGTTCATCCGTTTCAACTTCATACATTTTTGGAATAAAGTCATGTGATTGCGAATCGGATGAATCGGATGACGAAGAGGATGACGAAGATGAAGATGTTGAGCCATTTGCATGGGCTTCATTCAAGAATGTTCCGGTTCAAGTTACAGTTATTGAAAAGTGCACAGGAACTTTGTTTGATCTTGTGACTCAAAATCCCGAAACTGAAAAACATCTTGCTTGGATTTCTCAAGTGATGTTTGCATTGGCATTTGCTCAGCGTAATATTTCGTTCACACACAATGATCTTCATTCTAACAATGTCATGTATGTTCCAATTACCGCCGAGTATTTATACTATAACTGTGCCGGAACTCTTTACCGCGTTCCCACCTATGGTTATCTAATCAAGATCATAGATTTTGAGCGCAGTATTGGAATGGTAAAATTAAACGGAATGAAAGAACCTAAGCTATTTATGAGCGATCATTTTTCAATTGATGAAGAAGCTGGGGGACAGTATAATTGCGAACCTTGGTATGTTTCCAAGTATCCCACAATTAAACCCAATCCTTCGTTCGATCTTGTTCGTTTAGCTACTTCTTTATTTTGGGATCTCTTTCCGGAAGGTCCTGATAATTTAGAGTATGCCACAAATCCTTTATTTAAGTTTTTTATGAAATGGTTAACGCTAGAAGACGGAAAGTCGATAATGTTCAAAGATGGTGAACCAAAACATGACCGTTACCACGGATTTCATCTTTACAAGGCGATTGTTCGCTTCTGTAAAGAGAATGCTGTTCCTCGCAAGGAAATTGCTTCTCTAAAGACTATTTACGGTGTAGATTCAACTCCGGCTGGAGAACCAGTATTATTCATTGATTAATTTAGAAACTCGGCTTTCCAACAAACATATCCTGAACTGCAGGGATTTCAATATTCTTTACAGCATCCACAACAACTTCTGAAGAGGTTGCAAATACAACACACGCAGTTAAGATTCCGCCAAAAATGGTGATCTTACCCGCGTCTACCCACTGAATAGACTCATTCTTTGAACGACGTTCTAATGCATAAACAATAAAGCATACTAAAGCTACAGCAACCGATGCAATAACAATCATCATTTTTATTAATGATTTTTGGGAATGTTTATAAATTTAGAACGAGAGTATCTTCTCCAACCTTTCCTTCAATTTCGGCAAGTGGATCAATTTCCTTCTCAGGTTCTGGGGCTGGAACTGGTTCGGGCTTATCCAGATCCTCAAACTCAATCGTTCCATCCTCTTCGCCAAGATGAATTTCAGGCTTGTCATCATCATCCTCGTCGTCATCATCCGACTCATCGTCTCCGAATGAAACACCCTTGGAACCAGAAGGAGTCTCCTCATCTTCAGACTCAGACTCAGACTCAGCTTCCGCGCCACCATCCTCATTGAAATACTTCTTCGCAATAGCTTCCCATGGAAGGAATCCGCGAATTACCTGTTCCATGCACTCGGCAATCATCTTCTCAATATCCTGACGATTACGAGCCTGCTGCTCGGCCGTAACACCTACTGTCTTGAAGAAATAAGCTACCTGCCAAAACTTACGCGCAGATGTCTTGTATAATTCGTGAATGAACTTTGAAAGATTCGGGCGCTGGAAATCAATCTTGAGTTCAGACTGCTTGCCCTTGTAATGTAGATTCGCAAAGGCCTTCATGTATGAAATGAATACGCCCATAAGCAAATCATCCATGTATGTGCACTTCGTCTGCTTAACAATACGCTCCTCCTCAGTTGTGAGAGTAGCCTCGTTCCAGTCGGGAATACGGGTAAGCATATTCTGGAAAGTGCGAAGAATCTGATCTGTCTGGCCATTGCGCTCACACAGCTCCTTCGCTGAATCGTAAATGCTCCAGAAACCCTCGGCTACCGGTGCTACTAACAAACTGACTAAATGCTCGCGAAGATGGGTCTTGGCAAACTCGGCTGACATTTGTTAAGAATCTCCACGATAATTAGGTTCGAGTAACGCATCCAAAAACGGATTTATTGGGATTATTTATGAAGACATTAAAGATGCCGTCATCAACTGTTCGCCGCACAACTGACCTTAAGATGCCAACCAAGTCCGATGGTACCAAGGATAAGCGTTATTCTGCTCCTCAATTTGTAAATAAGGTTGGTAGTCGAGACCGCCGCACTACGCCTACTCAACTCCGCAAGTAAACTAATAAACCGTTCAGTCTCTTCACCCAGTCTTTTTTCATTGACCCAAAAACGGATTTATTCAGTCCAAGGAAGTAAGTAGTAATCGTAACATAAACATACACAACAAAGCAAAAGCTAATTGTTGTGTCTGTTTCGCGACTACTGAAGCAATGAATACTATTCGCGCCCCTCGTTGGTGCGATAACGGAAACGCGTGTATTTACTCGAACTGCCCGCACCGCCATGAGCGGTGTGCGCACTTCGCGGCTGGCAAGTGCCGTGTCAAGAACATGGAGAAGCCATGTGATGGCGGCTGCTTGTATGATCATCGCGATGCCTCGACGCTGGTCGAGTTCGTTCGCAATGTTCCGCTCTTTGATTACGAGGATATCATGGAGCAGTTTGAGTCTAAGGGTCTCGCTGAGATGCCCACTGGATTCGAGCGCTTTGACCTGACCAAGATGACTCTTGCGGATCGTAAACTCCTTGTTCGCAGTCTTAAGGACGGCGGATTTAAGTTTGATGTTGACGATGATCGCACTGTCATGGAGGTCTTGGAGACTCCCGGTTATTCCGGGTGGGCCCCTATCAGCTCTGAGCCTACGGGCATGGAGCTGACGGAGGAGGAGAAGCGTATTGGTATGATGACGGCATCCGAGTACAACCTGTATACGGTTGCAACTTGGGGTATCAAGTCCAACTAAACCCAAAACCAAAATACAAAAGTATAAAATCAAAAACAAAACATTTTTGCTTGGTCCGAAAACGGATACCGAAAACGGATTTATTTGGGTTAGAGAACTGATCAGTAACGGCGTATAACTAATCAACCAAGATGAGCAACATTAACGAGATCGTAAGCAAGCTTTCTAAGAAGTTCGAGTTTGACCAGAAGGAGGCCATGGATTTCCTTGGCGCATTCGCTGCCGAGGTGGCCGAGCGCGAGAGCGTGGCGTCCAGCGCCGGCACCAAGACCAAGCTGTCTCCCATCGACCAGTGCCGCAAGAACATTGCGCTCTGGGAGAAGAAGCAGACTGCCAACAAGTTCAAGGACGATGAGGCCAAGAATAAGCACGCTGAGAAGCTCCAGAAGGAGAAGGTCAAGCTGGCTAAGCTGGAGGGCGTGAAGGTCATCAAGACGGAGCCCGCCGCCAAGGCTGAGGCGAAGGCTGAAGTCAAGACGGAAACCAAGCGCATCTCGCGCATGAGCCCGACGCTCAAGTCAGCGCTGCGCAAGGCACTTTCAGCTGCTGGTCAGACCTTTACGGATGACGAGTGGAAGGGCTCGAAGAAGCCCGAGGAGTTCAAGAACTATGTGAACTCGCTCTCCGCTGAAGCCGAGAGCGCCAAGGCTCTGGAGAAGCACATGGATGACTTCGCGGGATCCACTACAACTGCGGCTGAAGTCCAGACCACGGCTGCTGAGCCCGCCGAGAGCTCTGAGCCGCAAGTCATCACCATCAAGGAGCTGCGCTTGATCAAGAAGATCACAGCTACTTCAACTCCTGGCCAGTTCTGGGATGGCGACAAGGGCCGCTTCGTGACTGGTCCGGCGGAGGACACTTCTGAGGATATGGTCGAGCTCAAGATCAAGACTCAGGTTCCGCATGCGGGCGCCGGCTCGGACAAGCCGAAGTTCGAGATGCTGGACCATGTGGTTGGCGAGAAGACCAAGCGGCTCTACCGCTGCGGTGAGGACGATGCACCCGACCAGTTTGTCGGCTACATCGGCTTCGGTGAGTTCAAGAATGTCGAGGACCCTACTCTCTAAAAACCTAAAATCTAAACATGCATGTAATAAAATCCAAAAAGAAAATACAATTTTTCATTCGGGCCAGTAATGAACTTCGCAGTCTGGAAAAGAAAACTTAAACCAGTTTTGAACTCCTAAACAATGAAACAAAACTCGAGGAACATACAGGCTCAACAAGTTTCTGTTCACAAAAGGAACCTTTTTATCGTATGATCGCCAAACTTCATCTAGGCAAATAAGATGCTGGTTCTGAACAGTATATGATGCATATAATCTAGCATCTTGCGTATCAGAATCATCAGCGCGAATCGCAATATGTTCATACTGAGGAGCCTTCGCATCGTATGCCATATCGCACAAAACTCGCCAAACTTTCTGCCAGTTAGCAATCGTCCCAAAACTATAATACATCCGATTAAACTCGTGATCGAGTTCTCTTGAAATTGTGACTTCCATTATGTTATCTTCGATGTCTATGTTAAAACAATAACATCGTAATTCACAAACAGACGCCACCAAAAGATAATAAATGGCATAATCAAGATTGGGAAAAAACCGTATGTTATGAATGTTGCAATGACAAGCATAACTGCAGCTCCCTGATTATACTGCTGTCCCACATTCCATGAAAGAAACAACATTGATGCAAAGAAAAAGGTTTTTACAAAAAGCCATACTGCACTCCAAATTGAACCAACGACTTCAGTTCCAGAACTAGTAGATCCTGCTACGGGAGGCGCAGAAAGAGAAAAGGTCTGTCCGTCCGTAAGAATCTGCGTGCTTGGAGCCCCGTTTATCGTATACTCGACTTTAAGATCTTTTTGTTTGTTGGGATTAGGGTCTGGCAGACCTACCTGAGCAAATCCAACCTTCAAACTGATGGAGCCGTTTGATACTTTGTCCTGAAGAGCATTTGTGACATCGGTGTAATTTCCCTGGTATCCATACTCTGCCTTCTTGATTTGAAGACCTGAAGCTGTTCGTGCTGGTGGAGCTTCAATGTGAAAAGTGTTTCCGTCCTTTACTGAAATAGTATTAGAGCTTCCGCCATTAATTGTGTAGGTTGCATTGAGAGTCTTTGTCTGTCCGGGCGCAGGATCCTCGACATTTAGGGAAGTTGGCGATACTGCAAAGTTTATGGTTCCATCTTTATTTTGAGCCGTAACCGCCGACACAACATCTACAGTAGTGGAACCAACTCCATATATCGCAGTCTTTATAGAGATTCCGGTGCTCATCCTTATTATGATGAAAACACGACATTTGCTACGCCACCCATAACTCGGACAAAGTTGTAAGATTCAACAAATGCACGAACATTGTATGAGTATGATAGGGTTTGAGCGTCCGTCTTTCGCACTATCGTTATAATATCCTTTGGTCCATACAGTAACTGTCCCTGTGCATTAACAGCATTTGGATTGACTACTGTAGGATTTGGATTCTGGGCAGATGATTTGAGAATACATACTGTGTTACCCTGCGTTGGTGATACAGACAGTGAAGGCTGAATGTATGAATTTCGCAGAGTCGTGCGATCAAACTGGGATCCGTTTAGGTGACCGGACGGCTGACCATTATAGTGCTCTAGCGCAAATGAGTATGAGTAAATACCAGGAATATCGGAGGTAGAAACACCCTTGTGATGACGGAAGTTTTGGAGTTCTGAAAAGAACTCTGCATTCTTATATCCGAAACGCTCCTTTCCGTTCAAGACTAGAGCCGACTGAGTTAGAATTTCACGCCGAGATGTATCTATTGGAAGAGCATTTCCTGATGTGTATTGCGGTGTAAAGAAAGACAGACCCGTAGAATCTAGAGGCGGGCTGAATGGATCCTCCCAGTTTGTGTAATTATCGTAATCGTTCAGTGCATCACGATCAGACCTCTGGGCTACCCATACTACTTGAGTGCACAAATTGCGCATAGTCAATTCCATATCATTACTTGCACCATACTGTCCATACTTCGATGTCACATCAATTTGTGTTACAATGAATGAGTGCTCCGTTTTTGCAATATGGGCGAGTTCAACATCATTTAGCCAAATATAGTTGGCTTCAATGTAAGGATTCAATCCCCAAGTTGTCAGAGTGGGATTGGTGGGTGAAGGAACTGTTGAGTAAGTTGGAGGTGAAAGGAAATTGTTCATTTGAAAAGATTGAGAGCTCGCATCTGGAGCAATACGCTTTCCAAAATTAGAGTTTGGTGAACCATTTATAGTCTCACGAACATCGAGTGTCGTAAACAGCTGATACATGTTTTTCAGGTCTACTACGATTTCAACTTCGGAATGTTGTAGTGCAATTAGAGGTAAAGCTTTACCTATTTCTTCGCAGAACCAAAAATGCAGCGGTATAGTTAGAGTTCGTCCAGCAATTGCTCGTTCAGCTGGAGATGTTGCTGTAGAAATTGAGTGGGGGTACTGATTCATGCAACCATATGCGTTAGCGGGATCATACACTTCCGGGACATTTCCAACCATCTGATTTAGAAGCGCCTTCTTTGTTCCATTAAATTTCAAATCCGCATAAATCTTCATCCATTCTCCAGTATGCCTGACAATCTCCTGTCCGTTGATCAGCACTGCAATATGATTGATCATATTGTAACCAATGTTTCGAATCCAGTTGAACTGGTATCCCACAGCATTTGAGCTAGCATTCAGATTTGGATGAGTTTGGGATACCGGGACAACAGGCGAATAAATATCCGGTAAGGTCAGAACTAAATAACAATCGTGTATAAGTTGGGCATATCGCTCAACTTTTGCTCGTAGCGTCAGCGAACCTGATGGCGGAAGCTGTAAGTTTGTAGTTTTAAATACTAGCTGAAAATGCTCCATGGCAAAATCCGTATGGCGTTTATACACTGACCGAAAATGAGTAAACGAAGGGTTCCCATTTACGAGTTGATCTTGGGCGCCTTTGGCCACTAGTTGCATTAATCCTCCTGACATCTCTTGCTTATTTACTGAATAGTTTTATGTGTGAAGACTCCGCATTTAGAACAACCAGTCGTCTTTACTGTCGGAGATGTTGTGCTGCAGTCGCATAACTTCGTTAGGGAGAGCGTATTTCCATTCAGTCCTGTGCTAGCGCTCGTGACAAAATCGGCAGTTTGTGACGCTTTGTAATCTGACCACATAGATGCAGGGCGGCGAATACGACCAATTCCTACCCGCGTGCTAGAATCAATATCTTGGTCAGTTGTTAAGTTAGCAGTGACATAAGTCTTAGCGCCACGAATACGCTTTAAGCGAGTATAGTCCCCGGCGGATAATCCGCGTGTTCCTGTCTGCATGTTAGACATTTATAGATCTACATAGGGAAAAAATGTAATCTTTGTAGGTCCCGATCGTTCACCAATTCTGAACAAACGCTTATTATCAGAAAACGCACCGTAATCAAATATTTCGTTAGTTATAGGATCCAGAATCATCAATAACCCTTTCACTCGAATAATTTGGATCTTACGAGTTTTTCGCTCAATGTTGCGCATATACAAAGTATCCTTTTCATCAGAAAGGTATGATGGTTTATAAGCCAAATCTTCCGATGTAGTTTTCGTATCAAAGCGCATACATTGGATTACGGGTTGTTCTTTGGAATGTAGTTTACGATGAATCTCGCAATCCACGGCCGCCTGTTTCAGGATTGTGGAAATGCTTTTAATTAAACGGTTCTTTTCATACGAAACTTCATACAGATACTCGTCGGTTGTCATGAAAGTTTCGCGAGGTTCGTCGCCTTCATATCGTTTCAAAACCATATCGTTACGACGAATAGCTACAATATTTGGGGCTTTGTCTGCATCTGATGTCGTGGACTGCTCAGGAGTAAATACTGAAAGGTATAATTTTACTGTAACATTCTGATCTTCTACTGGTAGATTAATGTGGGAATTCAATCGAATGGCACGACCAATAACCTGATCTATGCGCGAAGGATTCCAGTATGGTTCCAAGATGTAAACATTACGAGTTTCTAGGAGCGTAATACCCTCGGCTCCAGCTTTGGATGCCATCAGAATGCATAGGCGTTTAGGTTTGCCTTCCAAACTATCTTTTAGTGATTGTGGGAAAGTATCCGAGTATTTCTTATTAAAAATCTGACGGTAAATTTCGCGGAGTTCCTTATCCTTTGCAGATGCACCGCCAGTATACAAAGCATACGCGGGAACATCGGGTTTCATTGCAGGATCCTCTTTCCAAATTCCGCCGTCTTTAATCACCTTGTATTCCTGGAACCCGTTATTATCCAAAACTGCCATGAATGTGCCCAATCCACCCACTGAAACATACTCAGAATACACAAACTGATTATTCAGAGCTCCAAATGTCCCAACCGATTGTTTTAAATCTACGAGCATACGAGCCATCTTGGGCGAATACCGAGCTAGACCGTCGCCTTTCAAATACTTTTCAGGTTCAGCACGAAGTTTTGTGATAAGTTCTGAATTATCAGGTTCATTATCTTCATCTACAACTCCTTCTTCATTTAGAGTTACTCGTAGCTCTGGAGGAATTGAATAGTTACAAACTTGACGAGTGCGTGGACGGAAAGAACCGAGTTGATCATTCAGACCTACCTTACGCTTACGGTTAGCTTCCTGCTTATACTCCTCATATCGATCTTTCAAATACAAGAAAAACTGCTCGGGACTCATTTCGATTTTTTGAAGGGTCTTGTCCTCATCTAGACGCTTAGGCAGTAGTTTTTCGTCAGCACCCTTGTAGTATGATACAAGACCCTGAATACGACGACCAAGTAAAAGAGGATTACGAATATTCAATCCATCCACAAAAGTCTTCATGAACTCTTCGAAATCGGTAGGTAAACATTCCAAATTTTCAACGATATATTTTTCGGGAACTTCAAGTTCGACTCCATTAAATTTAGTTTCAAATTCGGTCTTCCACGATGAGACCCAATGAGTAATATCTGGATCCTGCTTGAAATCGCGATTGTATTTTACAGCTATACGATCTCCCTTTTCATTGAAAACACTTTCGAAATAAGGAGGATTGCGGGTTATCATTAATGTCCGCTTCACGGAATTGTATTCTACGGTATCCACATCTTTCTGTCCGCGAAAAAATGCAGTCATCAAGGCTTCATCCCAAGCCATAGCTGCTTTGGTGGGAACCGATACTCGTTCAATAGGTCCGCGAAGAAGGTTCATCAGGTAAGCTATTTCATGAGGACTGTTGATTGCCGGAGTTCCAGATAACGCTACAACCTTACAGTTTTTGGCTTTGTAAATGTAATCGTAAACTCGAGTTTTAAGTTCGCTCTCATTTACGACTGCACCAATTAAGTTATGCGCTTCTTCAATAATCACAACTGAATCATCAAACATTTGAGGACTCGGGAAAAGTGTTTCAATATTTGTTTTGTTGATACCGTTGTATCGAATAAAATTAAATCGCTGATGAATTATGTCGTCGATTTGGGCAGTTACAAGATTCGCATCGGGCTTTGAAAGAACTGAATAATTTGGAGCCATTCCAGGAACGGTTGTAAAGTAAACACCGTTGGTATCCAGAAACTTATCGGAAATACCCATAGCTTTGGCAATATCTCGATCCTCTTGAGATTTTAGAGATTTGCGTTCCCAATACTGATCTCGAACATAAACAGGATCACCCGCAACTCGAATCTCTTCTAAAAAGTTATCTTCGAGGGACGCTGGTGTCAGAACATAAATCTTTTTGGTTGTTAGAAGAGACTCCGCAATGGCAATTGCTGATCGAGTCTTACCTGATCCCAACCCATGATACAAAAGCAGACCTCGATAAGGTGTTTCAATCAAAAGGTAGTCTCGAACTAACTTTTGGTATGCTTTTAGGTCCTTGGTAGGCTCATCGGTGCCTACCATGTCTTTCTGACGGTATTTGAGGAAGATACGAGTCACGGAATCGGAAAAAGCTTTACGATTCGGCAATGTATACATCTTCCACTTATTTTTGGAAAGGAAATGATAATGGAGGCAATACTTCGCAAGAACCCAAAGCTTTGGATGGTTGCTATTTACCTTTTTCTAGTTGCAGGTTTCCTGTATGTCAAACCCTCTGTTGCCTTTGGAGAGCAGGGTCGCATTCGACCTTTTGGAGTCGGTAAGCGCGATGCTACTGTATTCCCAGTATGGTTTTGGATGTTTACTTTTGCTGTTGTTTCATACCTTGGGGTCGTGTATACTCTAGATTACTCACTTTGAAGGCTTGGCGGTAGCATTCGCCTCTTCCGCCGCCTGCTTTTCAGCTAGTTCTTTCATCAACTTATCTTTGAACTCTGTCATCTCAGAAGTTGAAGCTACGCAGGTCGCGATTTCGCTATTGTGAACATTCCATACACCCGACACCCATGCCCCCAGCATTAGAAGATATCCAATACCAAGTATTGAAGCTGAGTCTCCTAGACCACGAGCTACAAAGAAATCAATAAATGGTTTGCGAACTACTTCAAAATATGTCAGAGCGTATAGGATTGTAGGTATGACTCCAAACTTAGCACCTTCCAGCAGTGCAACTGAAAAACTTACTTTTGAACACTGTAACTGAGTTGAGAGCAATGAAATTACAACGCCGGTTGCAAATAGAATTCCATATACTACTCCAAGAGATTTCCAATCCATTACATTAAGACTGACAATTTGATACGAACTTTTCTACTTCAGTTATTAGAGCTTTTCGTTCAGCATAATGTGGGCGAATAATGTTTTTACATTCAGATAATGTCTTCCAATCCACTGCAGCGATTTCCTTGCTCTGCATTGGCGTGAGATATTTCAAGTTTATTCCTCTTGACTCTTTGAGTAGCGCAGCAAAATATATGTGACGGTAATCCTTATCGTTTGTTCCCTTAAATGTTTCTATAAAGCTCACATCATCTTTCAGTGTATAACAATCTCTAGAAACATTCGACTCTTCAAAGAATTCTCGAATTCCACATTCCATATCTGTTTCACCTCTCGATCGTCTTCCTTTCGGAAACCCCCATTCTGTATCGGTATACGATGATGGAAACTTTTTGACTAACGATTTTCGATCAAGTTTGGAATACTTTTCTTTTGATATTGTATACTCTTTCGAATAGTTATCACTTCCTGACCCCCAAAGACGATTCCAAAGCGTATCAAACTGCTCGTCCGATATAAGTTTTTGTTCAGAAATAGTCATGTTCACAATTAATCGTCCAAGAAATAATTCGTCTTCAAGGTGATACTTCCCCCTGATAAATTCAATGTAAGACATCGAATCTTTCCTCTTCACCATCAAAACACTCACAGTTTTTGGATCAACTGGAAGTTTCAAGGGTTCATAAATTCCTCTTAAAAGAAGGATACCACATGAAATAACTGGTTCTTTACATGTCCGGAAGACATGACCCTTTTCGCCACAGTTATTACAATACATTTCTTTCATGCTCATTCTACTGTAATACCTTCCGTTTTTAACTTCCCTGTTTCTAACAAATGGGTGGAACACCAAGTAAACCAGCACCACCACCGGTTTCATCATTTATTCCAGACTTTTCTAGAGCCACTCTTACGGGAGAAGATCTGATGCGACAGACGGCTCAATTCACTGCTACTGCTCAGGCACAAGCTAAGAAGGCAATTGAAGACGCCAAGACTGCAACTACAGCAACCTATATGCTTATCTTTAAGGGCTTAGGCGGTCTTGTAGTTGTTGTGGGGATTGTGTTAGCAGTGTTAGCAATTCACGATGCAATTGTTCGCCAGTGGGGTGGCCAGACCTTTATTCTTCCCGGATTACCAGCGCCAAGCTCAGCTGTAGGACCTTCAGATATTCTAGTTATTAACTCTGCAACTTATGGCGGTGCATCAAACCCAACAGATGTAACTGCTTACATACGAACCCAAGTCCAAAATAATGGCGGAGTCAGTCTTCCAAGCTTTACAGTAGGCGCAGCAGCTGTAGGAATCGCTACCCCACCAACTTCTCAGAATACGCTGACGGTCCACTGGACATACGGATATGGAAGCCCAAATATGACTTCAGCTGTTGATGGAGCCGTATTCCCAAAACTGCCCACTTCTGGAGCACCTGTTTCTCAGCAGCGCGCTACTGCTCCAGTCAAGGCTCCTTTATTTGGCGGCGTTTGGAATATGTTTGGGTCTAGTTCCGGTAACTTGATGTCAAGCTTACATGATGCTACAACAACCACAACTGTTCCTGCCGCTTCTGCTCCCCTTTCGTCGGAAAATCAGGGTAATTACGGAGCTCAGTGGTGGATGTTCGTCAAGGATTGGAATTACGGTTATGGAAAGGACAAGTCTGTAGTATACCGCCCAGATGCCTCAAATGCTTCAGTAGCCAATCCCAATATATCTCTACACCCAACTGACAATACTTTGCGTGTGTCAGTATCTATCTTCCCTTCATCAGAAGGTGGATCGGGTAAGTCTCAACCTGCTCCTGCTGGACATTCGGGTTCTTCTGATGATGTATTTGTGTGCGATGTCCCTAACATCCCTCTACAAGCTTGGTTCTCTGTGTCCACGACGGTATTTGAGCGCAACTTGGATATATACATTGATGGCAAGTTAGTGAAGTCGTGCTTCTTACCTGGAGTTCCCAAGCCAGCGGTAGGAGATATTCAAATTGCCAAGGATGGTGGTTTCTCAGGATACATGTGTGGATTCACCCATTACCCCCGTATGCTGACTCCCGATGATGCTATTGGATTCTTTACTGCCGGAACACCTTGCTCAAGCCAGACTGGACCGAGTGCAACGGCGGCAGCTACCGGATACTCTGTGAAGTTTGGAGTTTATGATACGGTAGGCAAGGAAGTGCAGGAATATACATTCTGAAACTATAAATAATGGACATCGTAACTTCAATTGTGGTAGCAGCGGTAGTCATAGTGATTGCTTTCTTCTACTTCAAGAACCAGTCTAATTCTCCCAATATTACTATCCAATCTTCCATCACTGATGGAAAGAAACAGGTGAATAGTAATATTGCACTTCCAAATTCAGTAAATCAGAAAGAAGGTATGGCTTTTTCCTATGCTTGTTGGATGAAAGTTGACGATTTTTCTTACCGCTACGGTAAGCAGAAGGTCGTGTTCACTAAGGGGCCAGAAGACTTATCTTCCATGTGTCCTGCCTTATTCGTAGATGCCAACACGAACTCGTTAATCGTAAAGCTCGATACTTTCGGAGGAGTTGAAACCATTCCTATCGGAAATATTCCTGCCAAGAAATGGTTACATGTAGTTTTAGCCATTGATCAGGAGTCAATTGATATTTACATTAATGGTAAGCTGTATGAGCACCACACGCTCTCAAATATTCCCAAACAGAATTCAGATACTGTTCGTACTTCCGTAGATGGTGGATTCGACGGAAGTATAGCGTCTCTTGAATACTTCAACTATTTACTGAAGCCTGCAGATGTTAGTGCTCTAGCTGCCAAACCTCCAGTTCCTGATATGACGGTAAAGGACGGTGTAGGAACTCTGCCTCCTTACTTCGATATTTCATGGTGGACTCGTCACAAGTAGACTACTTAATAGCCGCTAACGACGCCTGAGCTGCCGCCGCCTGTGAAGACTGAGCGCTGGCTTGAGTCTTAAACTGATTGAACTCGGTTTCTACCTTTTGGAGCCGTTCAGATGTGGATTTGAGCTCTTTATCTAAACTAAATAAAGTAGGGGGTGGATTGGTAAGCATTTCTGTTACAATCCAATCTTTATGCGAAATTAGAAATGCAATTAATCCTACAAGAAAAACAAGCAGCCAAACATATTTCAGTTTGAACATCTTTGTCTTCTTAGATACAAATGAGTTCACAGGGACCTGTTGGTGCTACTGGATACACTTACCAGATCCTTCGCGATGCCCAGGATCGCACTCGTCAGATTCGCGAGAAGCTGACTTACACTTCATACAATGACGGATTGAAGCAGACATTCCCGTCATGGGACAAACTAGGAAACGGGCTTCGTTTATCTTACAACTTTGGTCGTCTTTCGTGTGCGGCGGGAACTGCTGATTGCCCTGGCGTTGGTATGTCTGATGTAATACCATCGGGAGAAGCACCAAAAAATTTACTTTCTTACTTGAACTATGGTATGTATGTTGATACGGGGAATCATTTACAGGATCCAGATATCGCCGATCCCGGAACTTGGGGTGTTTACAATGACACCTTACTCTTGGAATTACTTACAAGTGATCTAGGTGATGATGGGGCGTCACCATGCACTCGCTCAAACCCCAACACCATTATTCCTCGTAAAGTAGATAACAAATGGGATTACATTAACCTTTACATAACCGGATATTATACTGCGCCAGTTAGTGGAAGCTATACATTCACTTTTCAATCGGATGATGGTATTACAATGATATTGGATGGAAACACACTTATTGAAAACCTGGGATACTCAGCAGGTGGAGGAACTACATCGTCTATTGTAATGACAGCTGGAACTAAGTATCCTCTTCAAATGCTGTGGACCAATGGAACTGGTGGACTCAATTTATGCGTTACACTAATTGAGTTAGACGGAATAACTCAAATCCAGGACACTTACCCTTTCACACTATCATGCTCACCGACGTAATGTTTTCCTCAACATTGTGCGAACACTTTGACGCTGGGTTTTGTTCATCTCTACCGGATTATACTGAAAGAAATACTCCAGAAACTCTCGTGAATTTTTATTTCCACGAACTTTTTCATATAATTCTGACTTTTCAATACGCATATCAATTAACCCCTTCTGTTTGCCCAAGCAAGTAGTAGGAGTTAATAACTTGTAACGCCGCTTTACATTATTATTTGCTAAGTTCATGAGATGATCAGCTACACATAAAAAACGCTGCTCTGGTTTATCTAGTAGCTTTTCGGGTCCATAAAGTGCAGCTAAAAAGAATTGCAGTAGTGTTGGAATACTGGCAATATGAAGTCCATTTGGAGCTAAATGGTAACTGTGGCAAGCATTTGTCTCGTAAAGACGAACTAGAGTTAATTTTGATTTGGGATCAATAATATCCGTATACGGTGGAACAAGTTCGGCATATGCATCATAATCTTTAGTTGTTACACTATCATACTTTTCAAAGAATGATGTGAGTTCTTTTAGAATACCTGTTTTTTGTTCGGGTGTAGCCAACACATCGAGTGGCAACGACCATTTGTTTTTACCACTGTCATCCTGCAGTATAGACGCATTAAATCCCAAAAGAACAACTTTTTCTTTAATGAGTAACTTTTCAATACTTTTGCGAGTATCTTCCTTTAAGAACACCTCGAGTGACTCTTCATCTTTAGGACAAGACATGGGATAGTGTTTGTTCAGTTTTTGAATCCGTTCATACACTTTCTTCCATCGCGAAACATCTCCTCGGGGGCGCGATAGTTCCAAGTATACCGACATTCTTAAAAAATTCGGAGGGACATAATGAATGCCATCTTTTACGATACTTTCCTTCCAGAGCTTAGTAAAAATAGGTTTGTCCAAATGAGAAATATCTGCAACGCCAATGTAGTCTGCAAACACCTTGAAAGTTCCCATGTGCACACCCGGCTTGACTTCCACACTCTTGAATCCAGCTTTCGCAATTCGGTCAGCTAATTTAGCAGCATGAACCTGTGGGGTTTCAGAATAGAAGTCGTAGTCTGGAATATCTACTGAAAAATCATAAAACTGGTCTTCGCGAGGAAGAAGGTTATTAATCGCAGTGCCACCATAACACATTGTGCGATGCGTCTGAATAAACCGTTCTACGATTTTCATGACTTTCTTGATAGCAGGGTCACTTGCCGCCTGTTTGTCTATTTCAGCCTGGGCTAATTTAGCAGCTTGCTCAATGGCCTCCATTACTCTTTCCATGGAAAATGTAATACATTTTATTCATTTCATCAAGCAAATGACCAAGAGGTCGTCTAAGGAGAATGCAAAAGATAGAAAATGTTCTGCCGATATGGATGACGGTAGTAAGCCTCCTCCGAACAAGCGGAAGCGGGATAATGGCAAGGATACTTTGTGGATAAATGATGATACTCTTCCTACTGATTCATCAGAAGATGCTAAGAAGCCTACCATACTCCTGAATATTCATATTAGTGGCAAGTCGGACGAGGATGATGAGGATGAGGATGAAGACGAAGATGATGAAGACTACAACGAGGAAGAGGAACAGGGTCAGGACTTTATTGAGTATTTAATGGACAAGTATGTTGGTAACAAGGGGCCAACAACTCGATCACAAACTCGGTCGCAAACTTCTAAGAAAGAACCCGAAGCCAAGATTCCCATCAATCTTACCAAGAAGGAATTAGCTTACTACAAGAGCCAGCCTGATTCAAAGCGTAAAGAGTTGTTTGGTCTCATGGAGAAAATGTCATCTCTCGCTCTAACTGAAGGCGATGTCCCCCACAAGTTTAAGGTTTTAGAACTACCTATTTCTGATTATGTTAAATCTACTGTAATCAAAAAGATATCTGCGGTGGAGGAGATGGGTGCAGAAGCAGGCGAATCTTACAAGCTCCGCACTTGGATTGATGCATTCCTTCGTATTCCATTCGGCAAGACCATTCCATTGCCTGTAAAGGTTGAGGATGGTCGTCAGAAGTGCACCGAGTTCATGCTTGAAGCTCGAGCGAGTATGGACAAATCTATTTACGGTATGGTTCCTGCCAAGACCCAAATTATGCAGATTTTGGCCCAGTTATTAGTCAATCCTAATTCTGTTGGAAATGTTATCGCATTACAGGGGCCTATGGGTGTTGGTAAGACTTCATTAGCTCGCAATGCGATCGCCAATGTCATGAAGCGACCATTCGAGTTCTTTTCTTTAGGTGGAGCATCCGATATAGCTAACTTCGTAGGTCATTCATACACCTATGAAGGTTCTATGTGGGGACGCATTGCAGATTCAATAATGCACGCCGGCGCTATGAACCCCGTTCTGTATTTCGATGAGTTAGATAAGGTTTCTGGGACTCCTCATGGCGAGGAAGTAGTGAATATGATGATTCACTTAACCGATCGTTCTCAGAATTCTCAGTTCCACGACCGTTACTTTTCCGGTGTAGATTTTGATTTATCTCAGTGTTTATTCGTGTTTTCTTTCAACGATATTGAAAAGGTCCACCCGATTCTTCGCGACCGCATGTCCGTCATTCATTGTGGCGGATACAATGAAACAGATAAGAAGGCTATTCTCAAAGATTACATTTGGCCGCAGTTACTAGACCGATTGAAGTTTAAGCCGGAAGAGATAATTCTAACCGATGAAGCAATTAAGTTTCTGATTTCCGAATACTCTGGCGAAGAAAAAGGTGTGCGAACTTTAATTCGCACTGTGGAAACCATGATGACTCGACTGAATATGCTTCGTATTGTAAATGATGAAAGCATGAAGCAGTATGTTTTCTTTGTGGAGTATACGGAACCCTTTACAATCACTGAACCTGTGCTGCGGAAGCTACTGACTGATTTGAACAAGAAGGACCCTGAGCACTGGCGGGCGATGTACAATTAGATTCCATAAAACTCCAATTACACCCCTCGCAGGTATAAGTCGATGTTATTTGAACATTCTCCCAATGTATCGTGATTCCAAAATAGGTGCACTGGCACTTTGGACAAACATGCGTCTTCTTAAACTTTTCAACTTCCATTGCGCACCTGATTCTTAGGACAAGAAAATATGTTTTTTAACCCCATACCCTGGCCGCAACAACTGCAACTCCAACTCCTAGAAAAGCTAAAAATAGCGTTCGGCGAGCATAATTAGCGTTTCGGCGCAGAATCTCCTCCTCTTCGATCGCTGCTTCAAGTTCCATTTGTGCATCCATCCACGCCTGGAATGCGTCATTGTGTTCAGTATACCTATCTTCGCAGATAGCTCGTAGCTCTTCAACCGTTGACATTTGTCCGTATTAAGTTTACTATGTTTAAGCTCGTAGGGGTTCTAGCCATACCTCCCATTCGGCTTCGGGAACATTGTTTTCACGCAGAATCCTTTCACCTTGGCGAAGACGGTCAGGTTCACGCTCAATCTCCATCAGCTTTGGGAACTCGCGTCCAAGAATAGTTGATATCGACTCTGACTGCCCGATTCCAGGAAGGTATCCCGAAAGAACATTGCAGATACGAGAAAGGTTACCTTGGGCACACATTCCAATATTATCCTCAAGTTCTCGTTTCAGAATATTGATCAAACACCGCTTATCTTCCGAATCGCGAATATACTGCCAAACTCCGTCCGTCATGATTCCAAAGATTCCTTCTTCCAGATCGTAAATTTGCGCATTGTTGCAGTAATAAGATGCAAATTGCCAATTACCTTTTGGTGAAAGATCACATTCAAATACTATCTCGCGATAAGTTTTGGAAATCTTTGTTGGACTCCAGCGATACTCTTCCGGCACAAAGATTTGACGAATCACATTGATATTGTGTTTCACTTGCTTTACAGCGGCAGAAGTATGAACATTCTGTCTATCTCGCGCAAACGCTCCCATATTCTCATTCGGGTTTGGTCCAGCTGCGCGTGCCTGTGCTTCCGCTCGGGCTGCTACACCTGCTGCATGTATAGCAGCAGCACGACCTCCTACAGCCGGTGCTGCCGCACGATCAACACGAATAGCTTCAAGTATTTGACGGTAATCTTGTGCGATAAATACTAGGTGATCTCTCAGGTCTTGGGTATTTTCAGCACCTAATTGATTGCCGTCAATAAGGGCTTGAATACGCTGACGATAATTAGCTATTTCCACATCCCAACGAATATGCGGCCATCGCAGTATCCGTCGTCGAAAACCAACCCAATCTCGGATCGTTCTACGAGTGGCTCTACGATTTTCACCTTCTTGATCGGGATTCACACCGCCATTTGCTCGAACTTCATTAAGGAGTTGGGTATTGAGTGCCGTTGTTTCGACTCTGTGCTGCGTCCGAAGTTGTCCTGATTCGGTAATGTAACGATCTAGAAGAGCTCCGCGTTGTTCTGAACCAATTGGAAGCGCCTGCATCTCTCTCATAACTGGAATCATTCGCTCTTCAAATTCATTCCTTTCACTTTTATGTTTCAACTTAAGCTGCTTAACTCGGAAAGCGTTTGGTCCAGTTCGTTGTTTAACTCCTTCATGCGTTCCACATAAAGTTTGGTTATCGGGAATAATTCGACCGCATATTACTGTATCCGCTTTGCGAGCCGTGCAGGGCATTGTATCCTTTGGCGAGAGAAGATTCCAAATAAAAAATATCCGTTTTGAGTTTTATTTTTATTTTTAAGTTTACATCAGCATGTTATGTAGTCCAACAACAAAGACTGCAACTGTAGTCACCACAACATCAATCCCAATAACTTCGATGTTACACTGATACTTGTTGTTTGAAATATCGTTCATCATAGAACAGTTGTTCTGTGCGATCCACAAAAGCGCAATCGAGTGAAACCAGAGAATAAGAACAATATTATTGATTGTCATTTGTGCCGTTAGTATACGATATCTTACTCAGAACAAATTCGTTTTCTGATCTGTTTTGATTAATGAAAAATATGGCCCCGACCGTCGCCTATATCAGTGACTACCTTCCTTCTAAAACTTGTTGAGAATTAGACGATATAGTCTCCTCGAGAATCGATACTGCGTTCTCTTATTTTGTAGGGTTTCTTACTTCAGAAGTTTCCTCCCAAAGCCCCCAGTAACCTACATATACTGGGACTATAAGCCGGGGTTTCAATATCATGGTGACCGGTACACCCTTCCAGATGGAATTTATCAACGATTTTACATGCAGCTCCCAACTTACTACATGGATCATATTATCCGTCGCAACGACATAACATGACCAGAATACCTTTATGGTGATCAGTCATATCAGTAATTCCATTACACTATTTATTTCTTGGCTTAAATGAATCCGTTTTTGGATTATACCGTTTCAAATAAATCTTCACAATTACTGCTAAAAATGGATTTAGTTGTTCTAATTTTGGAAATTGTAACGGAGATTAAAAAGTAACAAGATGTCTGCAATTTGCAATGCATATACCTGCAAGGGCACCAACTGCACGCGGCCGCTGGCCGGTGAGTACTGCCAAGTTCACCTGAACTCCATGAAGATGATTGGACCGATGCGGTTCCGTCACAATCAAGAGCGCTACATTGCAGCTCGCAAGATCAACGATGCTCGTAATAAGCACATTGATGAGAAGACGCCGCAAACTTGGACAGCCATGTTGGTTGCCACTGCTGAGCTGAATGGTCTTAACTCTCAACATGCCAATGAGCGCCGCATGGGTCCGCACACTCTTGCCGACCAGCAGAGCTACGACCGGCTCTCTAGCAGGCTCCATAGCCGCAAAGAGATCCGCGCCGGCATTCGTGAACATGAAAACTTCATGTACCAGCTGCGTGGCGATGGGCGCGACGAGGATGCAGATACTCGACTCCAGCGATTGCACTATATTCGCATGGTCGACATTGGTGAGATGACTAGTCGTCAAGCTCTTGAACTCTTCAACCGCATCCGTCCACGACTAGTGCGTGAGTGGCGTGATATTGAGGAGGACTATCGTGGCGAGCGCGACTATGAAGCATTTGGTCCTCCTATCCCACATGCGGTGGATGGCGATAACTATCTGGCTGAGCCTCCGCGCGAGCGCACGCTGGCCGAGATTGCAGCAGATCGCCAGAACATCCACACATCCGAAGTCGTGAAGAAGTTCAAGGATATGATTGAACTGATCCGCAAGATTGAGGTGCCGGAGGAGTACCGCTGGAATATGACTAAGGTGAGCAAGACTATGGCTGAGATCATTTCTGAGTGTGAGCTCACTCCGCAGGCTGCATGGCAGTTCTCGTCCAAATACTGTGCCGCCGACACCATCTATGATATGGAGGAGGGCATCTTTGGTAAGCTGATGGACTCTGTGTGGCAGCATGTCAAAAATCTAGAGGATCCTGCTTCGCTGAAGCGGATCGTCAAGGAGGAGCTAGAGATGAACATCGGCACCTGCGCTCAGGGTAACCTGACACGCGTCGCTAACATTCTCGTCGGCATCCTCGACGGTCTGGATCCTCAGGAGGAGTCGCGGCTCCACAAGATCGGTAAGGCCATCAACGATGTTCGCCGCACGCTCACCATGGCAATGACTCGCTCTGAGATTGTTCTCGCGACGATGAAAGTGCTGGTCCCGTTCCATATGACTGCCGAGGAAATGAAGCCATGGGTTGATGCGGTCGTTGACTCGGTGGAGTAGCGTCTCCCGAAAATGGATTCATTAGGTTCAAATGAATAGATGGTAAGCCGATAGTGTGGTTTGTGGAGCACGAGTATCTTGATGAAATAATTCAAGTGAAAGGGCTGTTTATGTGACCAAATAT